>JACCDP010108497.1_pt1 | contig 32921 bp, 37 predicted proteins | sample 7445841 | NCBI WGS metagenome assembly JACCDP01 (sample SAMN15323441, study PRJNA562643) | freshwater metagenome | isolation source: river surface water | place: USA:Blue River Watershed | collected 2017-08-17 | reverse complement strand
TGCTCACCCATCGTCTCAAGCCGGGCGAGATCCGCTAGCGAGACCAGGTACAGCGGGCACTCTCGGATATGGCGCTGGTCGCCTCCCAGGCGGGCCAGCCGCTCCTTGGTGGCCGGATCCTCCACCGCTACCACGCTCCAGGTCTGCAGGTTGGAAGAGGTCGACGCCGACTGGGCGGCGGCAATCATCATTTCAAGCGCCTGCTTGGGTACTGCCTTCGGTGTGTAGGCGCGTACCGAACGGTGGCTCAGCAGCAAGGCGAGGGACGGGTCGTCCGTGACTCCTTCAAGGGAGGGGGCATCACCTCCGTAGCGCGCCTGGAGCAGGGAGTTGATGTCGGTCTGGGTTGTCATGGGGTCAGATTTCAGCGAGGCATGGGGACGACCCGGTGGTGGGCCGTGTCAAGGTGGATCAGCGCGGCGCCATGGTGGACGGCTTGATCAGCCGCTTCCAGCGCACCACTTCGTCGCGGATGAAAGATTCGAATTCCTGCGGGCTGGAGGTCCGCACGTCTCCGTCGATCACCGCCAGGCGCTTCTTCACTTCCTGGTCGGCCAGGCTGGTGCGCAGTGCTTGGTGGATCTTGTCGACCACTTCCTTGGGCGTGCCGGCGGGGGCCAGCAAGCCCCACCAGACCACCGCGTTGAACCCGGGCACGCCTTGCTCGGCCACCGTCTTGGCGTCGGGCGCGGACTTGAGCCGGTACTGGCCGGTCGAAGCGATTACCTTCACACGCTTGGCGTCGATCAGGGGCTGGACCTGGGACATGCCAGTGAAGGTGAGGTCGATATGCCCTGCGGCCACATCGGAGATGGCCGGGCCGGCGCCGCGGTAGGGAATGGTCTGGATGTTGGTGCCGGTGGCCTCCTTGAACAACTCAGCGGCCAGGTGCGCGCCGGAGCCGTCGCCCGAGGTCGAGATATTGAGCTTGCCCGGGTTCTTCTTCGCCAGGGCAATCACCTCCTGCACTGAGTTGGCCTCCAGCGTCGTGCGCGCCACCATCGCGAAGGGGTAGGAGATGACGTGGCTGATGGGGACGAAATCTTCCGGCGTGCGGTACTTCAGGTTGGGGACCAGCGAGGGGTTGGTGGACAGCGCCGTGCTTGCAAACAGCAGTGTGTAGCCATCGGGCGTAGCGCGCGCGACGAACTCCGAGCCCGTCACGGTGTTGCCACCACCCCGGTTCTCGATCACCACCGGCTGGCCCAGGGCTGCGGAGAAGTTCTCGGCCCAGCTGCGCACGATGAAGTCGCCACCGCCGCCGGCTGCGAAGGGCACGACGATGCGCACGGGGCGGGTGGGCCAGGGGTCTGCCGCGAACACCGGCAGGGCGGCGGCCGCCAGGGCAGCGCACAGCGTACGCCGGGTGAAAGAACTCAGCAGTTGGGCTTTTTTCATTTGCAGGTCTCCTTTTTTGTCAATCGGGTGGGCGCTTCAGGCCGGCGGCCGGTGATGGGCGGTCGCCATCTCCTCGACCATGGTCTTCATCTCGCGCGCCAGGGGGTCGCGCAACTCCTCCAGCACATGGGCTACCAGGCCGATGGCCCGGGCCATCACGCCAATGCCTCGGACGATCTCCCAGGGCAGTCCGAGCTCGCAGGCGATGGCCGCGATGGCGCCGGTGGCGTTGACCGGCAAGCTCTTGCCCAGGCGCCTGCCGGCCTCCTCGGCGACCGCCTGCATCAGTGCGACGTAGGGCCCCTCAAAGCCTTGTTCACGGGCAATGGCAAAGAGAGCGGGGGCCCGCGGGTCCACCGGCTTGTGAATGTGGTGGCCGATGCCAGGAACGTTGCCGCCGGCAGCCATCTCGCGCTCCACCAGATCGCGCGCCAGCGCGGCGATGTCTGCGTCGGGATCCGGCTGGGGCATGGCCTGCTGCAGCAGCCGGGCCGCATCCTCCATGCTGCCGACGAACACGCTGCCCAGGCCGCACAAGCCCGCGCCCACCGCGGCCTGCATGGCCTCGGGTGCACCGGCGATCGTCAGCCGGGTGACCAGGGCGCTGGGGGTCAGGCCGTGCTCGACGAGGCAGACCGCGATGGCGTTGAACATCACCGATTCGCGCGGTGTCGGCAGCCGGTCGGTCATCTCGAGAAATGCCATGTCACCCAGGGACACCTTGCCCAGGATGTCCTTGCAAACATCAAGGCCTTTGACGGTGATGGTGTCGGTGGTGCTCCAGGCAATGTTTGTCTGGATACTCTTTCGCTTTGCCATAGGTACTTCTGACGATGGTGTTCAGTGTGCCGCCGAAAAATCGTGGTGGCAATTTGCTCGCAAATTTGCTCGCAAACTTGCGAGCAAATGTAAACCGGACCGCGGCTGGTCCGCGAAGTCAGAGCAAACAAGCGCCAAGCCAGCCCCACACCTGAGGCGCCCTCGTGACGCCCTCCGGGGTTCTTGTCGGTACGGCTTATTCCGCTACCAGCCGGTTCGCGAGCACGCCGATGCCCTCGATCTCGACCTCGACCTGGTCTGTGGCCACCATGTCCAGCGTGGGCTCGTCCGTCCCCATCCAGATCACGTCCCCTGGCGACAGGGTGATGTAGCGGCTGATCTCGGCGATCGTGTCCTCGATGCCAAAGACCATCTCGCGGGTCTTGAAGCGGCTCACTTCGCGGCCATTGAGGCGTACGGTGGTCTGCATGGCGTCCAGGTCGACGTCGGTCTCGATCCAGGGGCCCATGGGCTTGAAGGTGTCGGCGTTTTTTGCGCGCCAGAGCGTGCGGTCGGCGTTTTGCCACTGTCGCTCGCTCACGTCGTTGCCGATGGTGTAGCCGAAGACATGCGACAGCGCATCGCGCGCGGCGATATGCTTGCCGCCCTTGCCGATCACCACCACCAGCTCCCCCTCGAACTGCAGGCGGCCACTGGAGTCACGGGGGACGACGATCGGCGTGCCGTGCCCCACCAGCGCGCTGTTGGCGCGGTAGCCGATGTGGTTCATGTCCGGCAGGCGAAAAGGGACGCCATTCCTGGCAGATACGGCCTCGAGGTGCCGGTGGTAGTTCACACCCGCCGCGTAAAAAGTGCCGGGAATCACGGGCGGCAGCAGTTGCACCCCTGCCAGGGGCACGCGTCGGCCGGTGCCACGGTGCGCATCAAAGAGCCCGCCGTCCAACACCTCGATCGTGTCGCCTTGCAGCCGGCCCAGCGCGGGCCGGCCGTCGTCGAAAAATCTCAGATATCGCATCTTTCAGTGGATCCAGTCCAAATGTCCTCTGGTCGCCTAGTATCGCGCGGCCATCAAATGGCAACCCCGGATGGGTCGCTGCTTGACTCGCGGCCACCGTATCATTGGCGAGGAAGCTCCAGCCGCAAGGCGATCAACCCGCCTGCTCCCTTGTGTCCATGTCCCTGACTGCCCCCTCCCCCTTGGTGGAATGCCGAGACCTGCGTTTCGGCTACGGTGACCGCCCCATCCTCGATGGGGTGAGTTTTACCGTGCCCCAAGGCAAGGTGACGGCCCTCATGGGTGCTTCGGGTGGCGGCAAGACCACGGTCTTGCGCTTGATCGGCGGCCAGGTTCGGCCGCAGGGTGGCAGCCTGCGCTTCGAGGGGCAGGAGGTCGCAGCGCTCGATCGCCCAGGCCTCTACGCCATTCGCCGGCGCATGGGCATGCTGTTCCAGTTCGGCGCGCTGTTCACCGACTTGTCGGTGTTCGACAACGTGGCATTTCCCTTGCGCGAGCACACCCAATTGCCCGAGGCGCTGGTGCGCGACATCGTGCTCATGAAATTGCAGGCGGTTGGCCTGCGCGGCGCGCGTGACCTGATGCCCAGCGAGATTTCTGGTGGCATGGCCCGTCGGGTCGCCCTGGCCCGGGCCATCGCCCTGGACCCGGCTCTCGTCATGTACGACGAGCCCTTTGCCGGCCTCGACCCGATCTCCCTGGGCACTGCCGCCCAGCTCATTCGGCAACTCAACGACGCCTTGGGCATCACCAGCCTCGTCGTTTCGCACGACCTGGAGGAGACTTTCCGTATCGCCGACCAGATCATCATCCTGGCCGGCGGCAAGATCGCCGCCCAGGGCTCCCCGGCCGAGGTGATGGCTTCTGAAGACCCCCTGGTGCGACAGTTCGTACATGCCCAGGCCGACGGCCCGGTGCGTTTCCATTACCCCGGTCCCACGGTCGACCAAGACTTTGGTCTGGCCGGCGCAGCGGGTCCTGCGGGTGCGCAAAGCCGGGGAGGGCGCCGATGAGGTTCCTGCACCCCGCCCGGGTCGGCTATGCGGTCCGCAGCCAGGTGGCAGACCTGGGCCGCGCCGCGCGCCTCTTCGGGCGCCTGATGCGTCTGTCGGGCGCAACCCTGGCCCGCTTCGGCCTGGTGCGCGACCAAATCCACTTCTTGGGCAACTACTCCCTGGCCATCATCGCCATTTCCGGGCTGTTCGTCGGATTCGTGCTGGGCTTGCAGGGCTACTACATTCTGCAGCGCTACGGTTCTGCCGAGGCCTTGGGCCAGTTGGTGGCCTTGACCTTGGTGCGCGAGCTTGGGCCGGTAGTGACTGCCTTGCTCTTTGCCGGCCGTGCCGGCACCTCGCTCACCGCTGAGATTGGTCTGATGAAGGCCGGTGAGCAGCTGACGGCGATGGAAATGATGGCGGTGGACCCGGTGCGCCGCATCCTGGCGCCAAGGCTGTGGGGCGGCATCATCGCCATGCCCTTGCTCGGTGCGGTGTTCAGCGCGGTCGGTATTCTCGGCGGATGGGTGGTCGGTGTGGTGATGATCGGCATCGATTCCGGCTCGTTCTGGAGCCAGATGCAGGGGGGCGTCGAGGTCTGGAAGGACGTCGGCAATGGCTTGATCAAGAGCTTTGTGTTCGGCTTTGCGGTGACCTTCATCGCCCTCTGGCAGGGCTACGAGGCGCACCCCACGCCGGAGGGTGTGTCCCGCGCGACCACCCGCACGGTGGTGAGCGCCTCCCTGACGGTGCTGGGCCTGGACTTCATCCTCACCGCGATGATGTTCAGCCTGTGATGCGGGTGGCTTGTTGGAAGGATTTGCAAGATGGAACGTTCTAAAAATGATGTGTGGGTGGGCCTCTTCGTGCTGCTGGGTGCAGCGGCGATCCTTTTTCTCGCCCTGCAGTCGGCCAACCTGCTGACCCTGAGCTTCCAGTCCACCTACCCGGTGGTCGCCAAGTTCGACAACATCGGCGGCCTCAAAGCCCGCGCGGCGGTCAAGAGCGCCGGCGTGGTGGTGGGTCGGGTGCAATCGATCACGTTCGATGACAAAAGTTTCCAGGCCAGGGTTACCCTGGCGCTCGAGTCCCGCTACGCTTTCCCCAAAGACAGCTCCCTCAAAATCCTGACCAGTGGCCTGCTGGGCGAGCAATACATAGGCATCGAGGCCGGCGCGGAGGACAAGAACCTGGGTGCGGGTGATCAGCTGTCCAGCACCCAGTCGGCCGTGGTCCTCGAGAACCTGATCGGACAGTTTCTCTACAACAAGGCTTCCGATGCCGGTGGCTCTGGCGCCAAGCCGGCAGCTGCCGGTGCCCCAACCGCGACGCCCAAGTAACCCATGCGCCTGAATTCGCCCTTCCATCGTCTGCTGCGTGCCGGGGCGCTGGCCCTGGTCGCGGTCTGGCTGGCGGGCTGTGCGAGCCTGGTTGGCGATCCCAGCCATCCGGTCGACCCCTTCGAGCCTCTCAACCGCAAGGTGATGTCGTTCAACGACGACCTGGACAAGGCTGTGATCAAGCCGGTGGCCGTGGCTTACCGCGACCACATGCCCCGCCCGGTCCGGCATGGCGTGAGCAATGTCTTGGGCAACGTTGCCGATGTCTGGTCCTTCTTCAACAGCACCTTGCAGCTCAAGCTCCGCCAGGCCGCCGAGCTGGCAGGCCGGGTGGTCATCAACTCGGTGTGGGGTCTGGGCGGTCTGGTGGACGTGGCCAGTGACCTTGGCCTCGAGCACCGCTCCGAGGACTTCGGCCAGACCCTGGGGCGCTGGGGTGTGCCATCGGGCCCCTACCTGGTTCTGCCGGTACTGGGCCCCTCCAGCGTCCGTGACGCCGCCGCCACCCTGACCCTGGACCGCTACATGGACCCGCTGACCCACCTTGACCATGTACGGGTACGGTGGGCAATGTTCGGCCTGCGCGCGGTCGACACCCGGACCAACCTCCTGCAAGTGACGAACGTTGTCGACGAAATTGCGCTGGACCGGTACACCTTTATCCGCGACGCGTACCTTCAGCGGCGGTTCGCCGAGGTGAGCCGGGGTCGACCCGCCCTGCCACCCCTCGACCAGACCGACACGTGGGACGGGCGTGACGACAGCCCGGCGCCCGCCGTGCCTGCCGCACCCCCCAGCCCGGCGGGCCCTAAAGTCAACCCGGCCTTGCCATGACCTGCGCTGACCGCGCCAGAGCACAATCCGAAGTTATGAGCACTCCCGCCCTCTCCTTTGCGCTTTCCCGGACCCGCCGCCAGCTGCTGACTCTGGCTGTCCTGCCGCTGTTCCTCGCCCTGGCTGCCTCACTGGCCCTCCTGCCAGGTGCCGCCCGTGCGGCCGATGAATCACCCGACGCGTTGGTTCGGTCCCTCTCGGAAGAGATGCTCAAGACCATCCGTGCTGACCCTGGACTGCGCTCCGGCGATGTGCGCCGGATCATGGACTTGGTCGATGCGAAGGTCATGCCCAATGTGAACTTCCAGCGCATGACCGCGTTGGCGGTGGGCCCCACATGGCGGCAGGCCTCCCCCGAGCAGCGCAAGCGCCTGCAGGAGGAATTCAAGATCCTGCTGGTGCGCACCTATGCCGGCGCACTCACCCAGATCCAGGATGAGACGGTGGTGGTCCGGCCGGTCCGTCTGTCGCCCGGCGACACCGAGGTGGTGGTCCGCACCGAAATCCGTGGCCGTGGGGACCCGATCCAGTTGGACTACCGTCTGGAGAAAACGCCCGGTGAGGGCGCGGGCTGGAAGATCTTCAACCTCAATGTCCTCGGTGTCTGGCTGGTCGAGACCTACCGCAGCCAATTCGCCCAAGAGATCAATGCCCGCGGCCTGGACGGCTTGGTCAACGCCCTGACCGAACGCAACCGGACGGTCGGCAACCGCCCGCGCAACTGATCGGCGCACCCGAGATCCTCTCCGCCCTGCGGCTCCCCCCCTTCACCAGAAGCTCATGCCAACCCTGGCTCTGCCGTCCAAACTGACACACGCCGAGGTGCCGACCTGCCTGCAGGCCCTGGCTGCCGCCTGCGTACCAGCGGGCGTGGGCGGCTCGGCAGGCCAGACCCTGGTGGCCGATGCTTCGGCCCTGGCGCACTTCGACTCTTCGGCCCTGGCGGTCCTGCTCGAGGCCCGGCGGCTTGCCGCAGCCCGTGGCCTGGCCTTTTCAGTGCAAGGACTGCCAGCGCGCCTGGCCGGACTGGCCGCGCTTTACGGTGTGGGCGACCTTCTGCCCACTGGTAGCAGCCCAGCCGCCTAAAATGGCGGGTTCCCATGCCCGCTGCCATCTCCTTTCAATCCGTCTCCAAGACCTACCGCTCCGCTCAGCGCGAACTGCAAGCGCTCGACGCGGTGAGTTTCGACATCCAGCCCGGCGAGTTCTTTGGCCTGCTCGGACCCAATGGCGCGGGCAAGACCACCCTGATCAGCATCCTGGCCGGCTTGGTGCGCCCCACCGCGGGCCGGGTCACCGTCCATGGTCACGATGTGCAGGCGGATTACGCCCAGGCTCGCCGCCAGCTGGGCATCGTTCCGCAGGAGCTGGTCTTCGACCCCTTCTTCAACGTGCGCGAGGCGCTTCGCTTCCAGTCGGGCTACTTCGGCGTCAAGCACAACGAGGCCTGGATCGACGAACTGCTCGAAAGCCTAGGCCTGTCCGACAAGGCGGGCAGCAATATGCGCCAGCTCTCTGGCGGCATGAAGCGCCGCGTGCTGGTGGCCCAGGCCTTGGTGCACAAGCCCCCGGTCATCGTGCTCGACGAGCCCACGGCGGGTGTCGACGTGGAGCTGCGCCAGACCCTGTGGCAGTTCATCGCCAAGCTCAATCGCGAAGGCCACACGGTGCTTCTTACCTCCCATTACCTAGAAGAGGCCGAGGCCCTCTGTGGGCGCCTGGCCATGCTCAAGTCAGGGCAGGTGGTAGCGCTTGAGCGCACCTCCGAGCTGCTGCGCGCCGCGTCGAGCAATGTGCTGCGCTTCAAGACCGAGGGCCATGCCCTGCCGCCGGCCCTCGCGGCCAAGGCCCGCATCACCGGCCGCATCGTGCAGCTGCCGGCCCACGACGCGCGCGAGATCGAGGCCTACCTGGCCGCGGTGCGCGAGGCGGGCCTGGTGGCGGAAGATGTGGAAATTCGCAAGGCCGACCTGGAGGACGTGTTCCTCGATGTGATGGCCGACCGGCAGAAAGCAGGTAGCTCGCCGGCACCTGCAGGTCAGTCTCCGGTGGAGGTGGCGCCATGACCGGCTGGCAGACCCTGTTCTACAAGGAAGTGCTGCGCTTTTGGAAGGTCGGTTTCCAGACGGTGGCGGCGCCGGTGATCACGGCGCTGCTCTATTTGATGATCTTCGGTCATGTGCTCGAGGGCCATGTCAAGGTCTACGACCGCATCGAGTACACCGCCTTCCTCGTTCCTGGGTTGGTGATGATGTCGGTGCTGCAAAACGCCTTCGCCAACAGCTCCTCGTCGCTGATTCAAAGCAAGATCATGGGAAACCTGGTCTTTGTGCTGCTCACGCCGCTGTCGCACTGGGCCTGGTTCCTGGCCTACGTGGGATCGTCAGTCACCCGCGGACTGGCGGTGGGCGCCGGCGTGCTGGCGGTCACTTCGCTCTTCGTACGGCCAGAGTTCACCTATCCGCTGTGGATCTTGCTGTTTGCCCTGCTGGGCGCCGGCATGCTGGGCGCGCTGGGGCTGGTCGCCGGTTTGTGGGCGGAGAAGTTCGACCAGATGGCTGCTTTCCAGAACTTCATCATCATGCCGATGACGTTCCTCTCGGGCGTGTTCTATTCCATTCACTCCTTGCCGGGCTTTTGGCAGCAGGTGAGCCACCTCAACCCCTTCTTCTACATGATCGATGGCTTCCGCTACGGCTTCTTTGGCCAGAGCGATGTGTCGCCCTGGATCAGTTTGACCATTGTGGGCAGCGCCTTCATCGTCGTCTCGGCGGTGGCGGTGCACTTGCTTCGCATCGGTTACAAGATTCGCGGTTGAAGCCCGTCCCCTTTTTCTCTTATTCCAGCGCCCACCCATGACTGCCGAACAACTGCAAGCCATCATCGCCGCCGGCCTGCCCTGCCAGCACCTGCAGGTTCAGGGCGACGGCCGGCATTGGTCGGCCGTCGTCGTCTCGACCGAGTTCGAAGGCAAGCGCCTCGTCGCCCGTCACCAGCGGGTCTATGCCACCCTGGGTGAGAGAATCCGTAACGACGAGGTGCACGCCCTGTCGATGAAGACCCTCACTCCGGCCGAATGGGCCGTGCAGGGAAGTGCGCAAGGGGCCGCGCAGGCCTGACCGGACCACTGATGGACAAACTCCTCATTCGCGGCGGCCGCCGACTCCAAGGCGCGGTGCAGATTGCCGGCGCCAAGAATGCAGCCCTGCCCGAGCTGTGCGCCGCCCTGCTCACCGACCAGCCGGTGGTGCTGAAGAACGTGCCGCGACTGCAGGACGTGAGCACCATGATCCGGCTGGTGCAGAACATGGGCGTGACCGTGACCCGCGAGGGCGAGCAGGTCCACCTGGACGCCGGCGCCCTCACCAAGCCGGAGGCGCCCTACGAACTGGTCAAGACCATGCGTGCCTCGGTGCTGGCCCTGGGTCCGCTGCTGGCGCGCTTTGGCCGCGCACGCGTCTCACTGCCGGGTGGCTGTGCCATCGGCTCGCGGCCTGTGGACCAGCACATCAAGGGACTGCAGCAAATGGGCGCCCTCATCGCCGTCGAGCACGGCTACATGATCGCCAGCCTGCCCGAGGGCCGCAGTCGCCTGCGGGGCGCGGTGATCCGCACCGACATGGTCACAGTGACCGGTACCGAGAACTTCATGATGGCCGCAGCTCTGGCCGAGGGCGAAACCATTCTTGAAAATGCCGCCATGGAGCCGGAAATTGGCGACCTGGCCGAGATGCTGATCGCCATGGGCGCGCGTATCGAAGGCCATGGCACCAGCCGTATCCGCATCCAGGGGGTGGAGCGCCTGGCGGGCTGTACGCACCAGGTGGTGGCCGACCGGATCGAGGCCGGCACCTTTCTGTGTGCCGTGGCGGCCACCGGTGGCGAGGCCTTTCTCAAGGACGGCCGGGCCGACCACCTGGACGCGGTGATTGACAAGCTGCGCGCCGCTGGCGCCCGTGTGGAGGCAACCCCGGGCGGAATCAGCGTGTCTGCCCAGGGCCGGCCGCAGGCGCAGAGCTTTCGTACCACCGAGTACCCGGGCTTTCCGACCGATATGCAGGCGCAGTTCATGGCGCTCAACGCCATCGCTCAGGGTTCGGCCATCGTGACCGAGACCATCTTCGAGAACCGATTCATGCACGTCAACGAGATGGTCCGCCTGGGCGCGCACATTCAGGTCGACGGCAAGACGGCCTTGGTCGAGGGTGTGCCGCGGCTGTCTGGCGCCGCCGTCATGGCGACCGACCTGCGGGCCTCGGCCAGCCTGGTCATTGCCGGCCTGGTGGCCGAGGGCGAGACCCAGATCGACCGCATCTACCACCTGGACCGGGGTTACGACCGCATGGAAGAAAAACTGCGCGGTCTGGGTGCCGATATTGAACGGGTCAAGTGAGGGCAGGGCGATGAGCCAGAACACCCAAGAGACGATCACCCTGGCCCTGTCCAAGGGCCGCATCTTCGACGAAACCCTGCCCCTGTTGCGGGCCGCCGGTATCGAGGTGCTGGAAGACCCCGAGAAGTCGCGCAAGCTCATTCTTGCGACCAACCAAGCGCAGGTGCGCGTGGTCTTGGTGCGCGCCTCTGACGTACCCACCTACGTGCAGTACGGGGGTGCCGATCTGGGCGTGACCGGGCTCGACACCCTGATCGAGCACGGCAGCCTGGGCCTGTACACCCCGCTGGACCTGGGCATTGCCAAGTGCCGGGTGAGCGTCGCGGTACGCGCCGACTTCGACTACGCCCGCGCGGTACGCCAGGGCGCTCGCCTGCGGGTGGCGACCAAGTACACCGGAATCGCCCGCGAGTTCTTTGCCACCAAGGGCGTGCACGTGGACATGATCAAGCTCTATGGCAGCATGGAGCTGGCGCCTCTCACCGGCTTGGCCGACGCCATCGTGGACCTGGTCTCCACCGGCAACACGCTCAAGGCGAACCACCTGGTCGAGGTCGAACGCATCATGGACATCAGCTCCCGGCTGGTGGTCAACCAAGCCTCGCTCAAACTCAAGCAGGCGCCGATCCGGCGCCTGATCCAGGCTTTCGCCGCCGCCACCGGCGCGAAGGCCGACTGACGCTGCCCCACTCCGGCCGGCCCCGACCCTGAACTGACCATGAGCCTCTGCGCCCGCCCCCTGCGACTTGTCACCACGGACATAGGCTTTGACGCTGCCTTCCAGGCGCGCCTGCATTGGTCGGCCGACACCGACGCCCAGGTCGAAGAGCGTGTGGCCGAGATCCTGGCGGCGGTGCGCCAGTCCGGCGACGCTGCGGTACTCGAGTACACCACCCGTTTTGACCATCTTCACGCTCAAGCCCTGGGCGAGCTGGAACTGACCCAGGCCGAGCTGAAAGCCGCCTTCGAGGGCCTGCCCGCCGACCAGCGCAGCGCCCTGGAACAGGCGGCCGCCCGGGTGCGCAGCTACCACGAGGCGCAAAAAAGGGCGTCGGGCGAAAGCTGGAGCTACCGCGACGCCGACGGCACCCTGCTGGGCCAGAAGGTCACGCCGCTGGACCGGGTAGGCATCTATGTGCCCGGGGGCAAGGCAGCCTACCCCTCCTCGGTGCTGATGAACGCCATCCCCGCCCATGTGGCTGGCGTGGGCGAAATCATCATGGTCGTGCCAACCCCGCGCGGCGAGAAAAACCCGCTCGTGCTGGCTGCCGCCTATGTGGCGGGGGTCACACGTGCCTTCCAGATCGGCGGCGCGCAGGCGGTCGCCGCACTGGCCTATGGCACGGCCACCGTGCCCCGGGTCGACAAGATCACTGGCCCAGGCAACGCCTACGTGGCCGCCGCCAAGCGCCGGGTGTTTGGCCAGGTGGGCATCGACATGATCGCTGGCCCCAGCGAGATCCTGGTGCTGGCCGACGGCAGCACCCCGGCCGATTGGGTGGCGATGGATCTTTTTTCGCAGGCCGAGCACGACGAACTGGCCCAGAGCATTCTGCTGTGCCCCGACGCGGCCTACATCGACCGGGTCCAGGCCGAGATCGATCGGCTGCTGCCGCAGATGCCACGCGCCGAGATCATTGCCAAATCGCTCACCGGTCGTGGCGCCCTCATTCATACACGCAGCATGGACGAGGCCTGCGCCATCAGCAACCGCATCGCCCCCGAGCACCTCGAGATTGCTTCTAACGAGCCGCACCGCTGGGAGCCGCTGCTCAAACACGCCGGTGCCATTTTTCTGGGTGGATTCACCAGCGAGTCGCTGGGCGACTACTGCGCCGGCCCCAACCACGTGCTCCCCACCAGCAGCACTGCGCGCTTTTCCAGCCCGCTGGGCGTGTATGACTTCCAAAAGCGCTCCAGCTTGATCGAGGTGAGTGAGCAGGGCGCCCAGGTGCTGGGCAAGATCGCCTCTGTATTGGCGCATGGCGAGGGCCTGCAGGCACATGCCCGCGCCGCCGAGATGAGGCTCAAGCCCTGACTCCCTCCCTGCGCAGCCACCCAACGCATCTCCCACCCATGTCCGCAGACCTCCCCTCCCGCATTGCCCGCCTGATCCGCCCCGACGTGCAGGCCATGCATGCCTATGTGGTGCAGGATGCCGCCGGCTTCGTCAAGCTCGACGCCATGGAGAACCCCTACCGGCTCTCCCCAGAGCTCCAGGCCAAGTTGGGTGAGCGCCTGGGCCAGGTCGCGGTCAACCGCTACCCTGGCCCCCGCATCGACGAATTGAAGGCCGCCTTGGGCCGCCATGCCGGCCTGCCCGAGGGCTGCAGCCTGATGCTGGGCAACGGCTCCGACGAACTCATCTCCCTGCTGGCCCTGGTCTGCGCCCGGCCGGGTGCCACCGTCTTGGCGCCTCTTCCCGGCTTTGTGATGTATGCGATGAGCGCACAACTGCAGGGCCTGCAGTTTGTCGGCGTCGACCTCACCGCGGACTTCGCGCTCGACCTGCCTGCCATGCTGGCGGCCATCACGCAGCACCAGCCGACCATCATCTATCTGGCCTATCCGAACAACCCCACCGCCAACCTCTGGGACGATGCCGCCGTCGACGCCATTGTCGCCGCGGCCCCCGGTCTGGTGGTGATCGACGAGGCCTACCAGCCCTTCGCCAGCCGCAACTACCTGGGTCGCCTGGCCGCCCAACCCCACGTGGTTTTGATGCGCACACTGAGCAAATTTGGCTTGGCCGGCATCCGCCTGGGCTACATGATGGGTGCCAGCACCCTCATTGCCGAGATCGACAAGGCGCGCCCGCCCTACAACGTGAGCGTGCTCAATGCCGAGGCGGCGCTCTTCGCCCTTGAGCATGCCGACGTGTACGAGGCCCAGGCCCGTGAACTGCGCGAACAGCGGCAAATGCTGCTGGAGCGCCTGGCCCAGATGCCGGGGGTTCGGCCCTTCCCGAGCGACGCCAACATGATCCTGGTGCGGGTGCCCGATGCCCGGGCCGCCTTCGAGGGCATGAAGCGCCATGGGGTGCTGGTCAAGAACATTTCTACAATGCACCCCTTGCTGGCACAGTGTCTGCGCCTGACCGTCGGCAGCCCCGACGAGAACGTGCGCATGCTCGCCGCCTTGCAGGCCTCACTATGACCACTACTTCCGCTCCCCGCCAGGCCGAAGTCTCGCGCAATACCGCCGAGACGAAGATCCGTGTGCGCGTCAATTTGGACGGCACCGGACAGGCCAAGCTGTCCACCGGCATCGGCTTTTTCGACCACATGCTCGAGCAGATCGCCCGCCACGGCATGATCGACCTTGAGATCGAGGCCCAAGGCGACCTGCACATCGACGGTCACCACACGGTGGAAGACGTGGGCATCACCCTCGGCCAAGCCTTCGCGAAGGCGATGGGCGACAAGAAGGGCATTCGCCGCTATGGCCATGCCTACGTGCCGCTGGATGAGGCGCTCTCCCGCGTAGTGGTCGACTTCTCTGGTCGCCCGGGCCTGGAGATGCATGTTCCGTTTAAAAGCGGAATGATCGGCGCCTTCGACACCCAGCTGGCCTACGAGTTCTTCCAGGGCTTCGTGAACCACGCCTTCGTCACCCTGCACATCGATAACCTGCGCGGTGACAACGCCCATCACCAATGCGAAACCGTTTTCAAGGCCTTCGCCCGCGCCCTGCGCGCCGCGGTAGAGGCGGACCCGCGCGCGGCCGGCATCATCCCCTCCACCAAGGGCTCACTCTGAGCCGCCAGTGCGGCATACGGGCGCGCGCTGCGAGCGGACAGGTACCGAACCCATGAAAACCGTCGCCGTCGTTGACTACGGCATGGGAAACCTACGCTCCGTCACCCAGGCTGTCATGCATGCGGCCTCGGGTAGCGGGGTGGAGGTCGTCTGGGCCCGCCGCCCCGAGGAAGTACTCGCTGCCGACCGGGTGGTGCTGCCCGGCCAGGGCGCGATGCGCGACTGCATGCGTGAGCTGCACGCCAGCGGCATGCATGCGGCGGTTCTGCATGCCGCAGCGCACAAACCACTCATGGGCGTCTGCGTGGGAATGCAAATGCTGCTGGATCGTTCCGAAGAGGGTCCGACCGAATCCCTGGGCCTGATCCCCGGCGAGGTGGTTCGCTTTCAATTGGCCGGTCGACACCAGGCAGACGGCAGCCGATTCAAGGTTCCCCAGATTGGGTGGAACCAGGTCCGCCAAAGCCATCCCCACCCGGTCTGGGCAGGGATTGAAGACCGCAGCTGGTTCTATTTCGTCCACAGCTACTACGCCCGAACGTCGGATGCCCGCCACAGCGTAGGGGAGGCCGACTACGGTGGCAGCTTTACTGCAGCGGTTGCCCGGGATAACATTTTCGCTACCCAGTTTCACCCTGAAAAAAGTGCGCAGGCCGGCCTCGCTCTCTACCGCAACTTCCTGCTCTGGAATCCCTGATTTCCCAGCGTCTTGCGCCTTGCGATCCGCCGCACCCCCACACCTTCTGCGCTCGCCGCACCCTTTCATCCACTCCCGCTGCCGCTTCTCATGCTCCTGATCCCCGCCATCGACCTGAAGGATGGTCAATGCGTGCGCCTCAAGCAAGGCGACATGGACCAATCCACCGTCTTCAGTGAGGACCCGGCCGCCATGGCTAAGTCTTGGCTCGACAAGGGCGCCCGTCGCCTGCACCTGGTCGATTTGAACGGCGCCTTCGCCGGCAAGCCGCAGAATTTCGCGGCCATCAAGTCCATCCTCAAGGCAGTGGGCGATGACATTCCGGTGCAGCTCGGGGGCGGCATCCGTGACCTCGATACCATCGAGAAATACATCGACGGCGGCCTGCGCTACGTCATCATCGGCACCGCCGCCGTCAAGAACCCGGGTTTCCTCAAGGATGCTTGCACCGCCTTTGGCGGGCACATCATCGTTGGCCTGGACGCCAAGGACGGCAAGGTCGCCACCGACGGCTGGAGCAAACTGACCGGCCACGAGGTGGTTGACCTGGCCAAGAAATTCCAGGACTGGGGCGTCGAGTCCATCATCTACACCGACATCGGCCGTGACGGCATGCTCTCTGGCATCAACATTGAGGCCACCGTCAGGTTGGCACAGGCGCTCACCATTCCGGTCATCGCCTCCGGCGGCCTGGCCGGCATGGCCGACATCGAGGCCCTGTGCGCGGTGCAAGACGAAGGCATCGAGGGCGTCATCTGCGGCCGCGCGATCTACTCCGGCGACCTCGACTTCGCCCAGGGCCAAGCCCGCGCCGACGAACTGGCCGGCTGACCCTCCCACATTTGATCCCGCCCACCGGCCGCTTGGCCTCCTGAAGGTTCCCGATTGCTCGCCAAACGCATCATTCCTTGCCTGGACGTCACCGGAGGCCGGGTCGTCAAGGGCGTCAACTTCGTCGAGCTGCGTGACGCCGGTGACCCGGTGGAAATCGCCGCCCGCTACAACGAGCAGGGCGCAGACGAGCTCACCTTCCTGGACATCACCGCCACCAGTGACGGTCGTGACCTGATCCTCCACATCATCGAGGCGGTGGCCTCGCAGGTCTTCATCCCCCTCACCGTGGGCGGTGGTGTACGCACCGTCGAAGATGTACGCCGCCTGCTCAACGCCGGCGCCGACAAGACCAGCTTCAATTCGGCGGCTATTGCCAATCCGCAGGTCATCTCCGACGCCTCGGACCGCTATGGCTCCCAGTGCATCGTGGTGGCCATCGATGCCAAGCGCCGTATGGGCGACGATCTGGCCGCTCGTGGCGAGGGCTGGGATGTCTACAGCCATGGTGGTCGCAAGAACACCGGCCTTGACGCGGTGCAGTGGGCTTTTGACATGGCCCGCCGCGGCGCGGGTGAAATTCTCCTCACCAGCATGGACCGCGACGGCACCAAGAGCGGCTTCGACCTGGCCCTCACCCGCGCCGTTGCCGACGCGGTGGAGGTGCCGGTCATTGCCTCCGGCGGAGTGGGCAACCTTGAGCATCTGGCCGACGGCGTGCAGCAGGGCGGCGCCGACGCGGTGCTGGCCGCCAGCATCTTTCACTACGGTGAGTACACCGTGGCCCAAGCCAAAGCGGCCATGCGCGCCCGGGGTATCCCGGTGCGGCTCTGAGCCCAGCCCGCAGCCGTCTCTGGTGCGGGGGTGACCGCCCTGGCGTCGGCGCTCCTTGCGCCATCAGCGACAATGCCAGCATGGAATGGCCCGACCAGATCAAGTGGGATGCGCAAGGCCTCGTCCCCGTCATCGCCCAGGAGGCGACCACCGGCGACGTGCTGATGTTCGCTTGGATGAACCGCGAGGCCCTGACGCTGACCGCTCGTGAGGGCCGGGCGGTCTATTACAGCCGCTCGCGTCAGCGCCTGTGGTTCAAGGGCGAGGAGTCCGGTCATGTCCAGCAGGTGCACGAGTTGCGCCTGGACTGTGACCACGATGTGGTGCTGCTCAAGGTCACCCAGACCGGCCATGAGCCCGGCATCGCCTGCCACACCGGCCGCCATAGCTGCTTTTTCCAGGTCCTCAAGGACGGGCAGTGGCAGGCGGTTGACCCGGTCCTCAAAGACCCGGAGAGTATCTACAAGTGAACCCATCCTCCAACGATTCGCTGGCCCGACTGGCTGCCGTCATCGAGAGCCGAAAGCCGACTGCCGGGGGCGACCCCGAGAAAAGCTATGTCGCCCGCCTGCTTCATAAGGGGCCCGATGCCTTCCTCAAAAAGGTCGGTGAAGAGGCCACTGAGGTGGTCATGGCGGCCAAGGATCTGGCCCATGCTCCGGCCGACGCCTCAGCCGGGCGGGCCGCTCTGGTTGGCGAGGTGGCCGATCTCTGGTTCCACACCATGATCGCCCTGGCCCATTTCGGGCTGTCTCCGGCCGATGTCGTGGCGGAGCTTGAGCGCCGCGAGGGCCTCTCTGGTCTGGAGGAAAAGGCCTTGCGCAAGGCCCAGGCCCGCGAGGCCGGGCAGACTTGACGCGGTCCAAGACGCGACCCCCCCAAAGCGCCACCCTTCGCACCTTTGATCCCACCGCTGAGGTGGGTGTCCCCGGAGCCCCCATATGACCCACGACCCGAACTGCCTTTTTTGCAAGATCGTCGCCGGTGCAATTCCCTCGCGCAAGGTGTACGAGGACGATGAGATCTACGCCTTCCACGATATTCATCCCTGGGCGCCGGTGCACTTCCTCATGATTCCCAAGGCCCACATCCCCTCAATGGCCCAGTTGCAGCCTGAGCATGCCAACCTCATGGGCCGGCTGATGACGCTGGCCCCGCGCCTGGCCCTGGAGCAGGGCTGCAACCCCTACCCCCAGGGGGGGTTTCGCATCGTTGCCAATACCGGCGGCGAGGGCGGCCAAGAGGTCCACCACCTGCATATCCATGTGATGGGCGGCCCGCGGCCCTGGCTCAGGGGCTGAGGGCCCGACTCGCGCCGCAGGGTCGGCGAGCGCTGCAATCCCCGTCCGCAAGACCGGCCCGGGCGCGCAGGACTAGAATCAGGCTAAGTTCTTTCAGGAGTTTTCCATGGGTTCCTTTTCCATTTGGCACTGGCTGATCGTGCTGGCGATCGTGGTGCTCGTGTTCGGCACCAAGAAGCTGAAGAACATCGGCTCTGACCTCGGCGGCGCAGTCAAAGGCTTCAAAGACGGCGTGCGTGACGGCACCACCCCCGCGGACCAGGCCCAGCCGGCTGCGCCGGCCGCCCCTGCACAGCAGGTTTCAGCGTCTGCCACGGTCGACGCCAAGAACGATGGCAAGACCATCGACGTCGAGGCCAAGAGCAAGTCCTGATCTGGCCACCCGGATTCGGCCCGCCTCTCCTGCGGGCCGCCCCTGACGTGCACCTCCGGGCCTCTTCCCCCTTCCCCTCGTGATCGACATCGGCATTTCCAAGATAGCGCTTATCGGCGCGGTGGCACTGATCGTCATCGGGCCGGATAAGCTGCCGCGCGTCGCCCGCACGATCGGCGCGCTCTTGGGCAAGGCCCAGCGCTATGTTGCCGATGTAAAGGCCGAGGTCAATCGATCGATTGACCTCGAAGAGCTTCGCAAGATGAAGGACTCGGTCGAGACGGCCGCCCGAGACGTGGAGACTGCGGTGCACGAGACCACCTCCGGCATCGAGCGTGACCTCGGAGCCATCGTCGACGAGTCCACCTCCTCCTCCGAGCCCCTGGCCACGCCAGTCCCCGAGTACAAGAACCCCGGCAAAAACTGGCGGCTCAAGCAGGGCGCCATGCCGCAGTGGTACAAGGCCCGCGCCGGTGTGCGCCGGCATGTGCTCTCCGGGGCCGCCCGCGTGGCGCGCTACCGGCCCAAGAAATTCAGCTGATGGCCGCAACTGACAAAGAAGACGAACTGGCCGGCACCGAGCAACCCTTCGTCTCCCACCTGATCGAGCTGCGCGACCGCCTAGTGAAGGCGCTGATCGCAGTCGTTGTCGCCGGCGCTGTGCTGGCGCTGTGGCCAGGACCTGGGCGCCTCTACGACTTCCTGGCCGCCCCTCTGATCGCCACGCTGCCCCAGGGCGCTACGCTGATCGCCACCTCGGTGATCTCGCCCTTTTTGGTGCCAATCAAGATCTTGTTGATGGCAGCCTTCCTGATAGCGCTGCCGGTCGTTCTCTACCAGGTCTGGGCCTTCGTCGCACCCGGCCTCTACAACCACGAGAAGCGGCTGGTGCTGCCTCTGGTGGTCTCCAGCACTTTGTTGTTCTTCGTCGGCGTGGCCTTTTGCTACTACTTCGTGTTTGGCCAGGTGTTCAAGTTCATCCAGAGCTTTGCTCCCAAGAGCATCACCGCTGCGCCAGACATCGAGGCTTACCTGAGCTTCGTGCTGACCATGTTCCTGGCCTTCGGTCTGGCCTTCGAGGTCCCCATTGTGGTGGTGGTCCTGGCCCGTCTGGGCGTTGTGAGCATCGAGAAACTCAAGGCCTTCCGCAGCTACTTCATCGTATTGGCCTTCGTCATCGCTGCGGTGGTGACGCCGCCAGACGTGGTCTCGCAGCTGGCCCTCGCCATCCCGATGTGCATCCTCTACGAGGTGGGCATCGTGGCTGCCAAGTTCTTCATGACCTACACCAAGGTGCCCGAGGAGCCTGCCGAGGGCGCGGCCGCAGACCAAAAGCCTGCCGAGGGCGCGCAGGCCGGGCCCACCCCCGCCAACGGGTCGACAGCCACCGCTGACGGGTCTACGACCCCTGCCGGGCAGGCACCCAGTGAGGCCACTGTCGCTGGAGAAGCCCCTGCTGGCGCAAGCGGTGACACACCTGCGGCCACGGCGCCAACCGAGCCACCCCGGCCCTGACCCGGGAGGCTTGCCTGGCATCTGGCCAGGCCTGACCCTTGCGCGAGCGCCCAGCGCATGGATTCCCAGCCCCTGGTGTGAGCAGGCGGCCTAGCGCGGCCCCTGCGGCCCTTGTGACCCCTGAGACATCGTCGGCCGAGGCCGCAGGCCCGGCGTGATTTTCAGCGCCAGTTCGTCCGTGCGGCGCCGGACCTTGAACACGGTCTCCACCCCGGGTTTGAGCGCCGCCACTTGGCTCAGCAACTCGGGCACGTTGCCCACCCGCTGGCCACCGACCTCCTCGATGACGTCGCCGGGCCGAATGCCCGCCTTGGCGGCTGGGCCACTTTGCAGCACGCCGGTAATCAAGACGCCACGCGCCGCCTGGGCGCGGAATGTCTCGCGCAGCTCGGGGGTGAGGTCGGCAGGCTCCACCCCGATCCAGCCGCGGCGTACGGACCCGTCCTTCACGATGCTCTCCAGGATCTGACGCGCGGTCGTCACGGGAATCGCAAAGCCAATACCCATGCTGCCGCCTGAGCGGGAATAGATGGCGGTGTTGATGCCCACCAGGTGGCCCTGGATGTCGACCAGCGCGCCGCCGGAGTTGCCAGGGTTGATCGCGGCGTCGGTCTGGATGAAGTTCTCGAAGGTGTTGATCCCCAGCTGGTTGCGGCCCAGGGCGCTGACGATGCCGCTGGTCACTGTCTGACCCACGCCGAAGGGGTTGCCGATCGCCAGCACCTGGTCGCCCACCTGCAGGGCGTCGGAGCTGCCCAGGGTGATCGCTGGCAGCTTGTCCAAGGTGATGCGCAGCACCGCCAGATCGCTCTCCGGGTCGGTGCCGATCACCTTGGCCCTGGCGCTGCGGCTGTCGTTGAGAACCACCTGGATCTCATCGGCACCCTCCACCACATGGTTGTTGGTGAGGATGTAGCCCTCGGGGCTGATGATCACCCCGCTGCCCAGGGCCGCCTGTGGCTGGTTGCCCTGGTCGCCAAAGAAAAAGCGAAACCAGGGCTCGTTCGCGTGCGGCCCCTGTCCGGCGGCCTTGGACGTGTTGATGCTCACCACCGCCGCAGCGCCCCGCTGGGCCGCCTGCCGCAAGCTCCCCGCGGGCGCGGCGCCGCCAGAGGAGGGCGCCGCCTCCAGCAGGGCCACGCCAGCGCTTCGACCCGGGCCTGGCGCCTGGCGTAGCCAGTCCGGTTGCAGGGTGGTGACCACGAAATAGGCCGCCAGCAGCACGGTGACCGACTGGGAAAAGAGGAGCCAAAAGCGTCGCATGGCCGGAGAATAGCGCTGGTCGATCATCGACAATGCGGCTCGAACGGATTCCCATGGCCACCCTCCAACAACTTCTCCAGGCCTGCGACGGCCTGCTTCAGCCCGAGCGCTTCCGCGACTACGGCCCCAACGGGCTGCAGGTCGAGGGGCGCCCCCAGGTGAACAAGCTGGTCTCCGGCGTCACCGCCAGCCTGGACCTGATCGACGCGGCCATCGCAGCCGGCGCCGACGCGGTCCTGGTGCACCATGGCTTGTTCTGGCGCGGCCAGGACGGCCGGGTCACCGGCTGGATGCGCCAGCGTCTGGCCCGCCTGCTGGCCCATGACATCAGCGTGCTGGCCTACCACCTCCCTCTGGACGCACACCCGGAGCTGGGCAACAACGCCCAGCTTGCTCGGGTCCTGGGCCTGCTGGCTGATGCCCGCTTCGGTGAGCAGGACCTGGGCTTTCTAGGCGGACCCGCCGACGGCCAGGCCTTTGCCGACACTGCGGCCCTCGCGACACGGGTGGAGCAGGCGCTGGGGCGTCAGGTCACGGTGGTCGAAGGCCGCGACGCCCGGGGCGCGGCGCCCGCATCCTTGACTCGCATCGCCTGGTGCAGCGGCGGCGCCCAGGGCTACTTTGAGGCCGCCATCGCCGCTGGCGCCCAGGCCTTTCTTACCGGCGAGATTTCCGAGCCCCAGGCCCACTATGCGCGCGAATGCGGCGTGAGCTTCCTGGCCTGCGGCCATCACGCCACTGAGCGCTATGGAGCGCCTGCGGTGGCCGCCCGTGTGGCGCAGGACCTGGGCCTGACGCACGAGTTCATCGACATCCCGAACCCCGCATGAGCGCGCACCTCCCGATCGCTCTGACCATGGGCGATGCCGCTGGCATCGGCGGCGAGGTTCTGGTCAAGGCCTTTGCCGCCGAGCCCGCGCTGATGGCTGGGTGCTTCGTCGCTGGCGACTTGGCTCACCTGCGCCGTGCTGCCGCCGCTGCGGCGGCAGCCGGTTTCGGGCCAGCCCCGGGCATGGCGCTGCCGGTGGCACTGATCGAAGGGCCCGGGCAGGCCCGCGCGGTACCCGTCGGCTGCTTGCCCGTCGTTCAAGTGGGCGCGCCGTCGGCCACCCTGGTCCCCTGGGGCCAGGTGGACGCCCAGGCTGGCCGAATGGCGGCCGAGGCAGTCATCTGGGCCGCCAGGCAGGCTCTGTGCGGAGAGGTGGCGGCGGTGGTGACTGCGCCCCTTCACAAGGAGGCGCTGGCGGCTGCAGGCGTCGCCTATCCGGGGCACACCGAGCTGCTCCAGGCCGAAGCCGCTGCGCACCTGGGCCGGTCGATCGCCGAGGTGCCGGTTCGGATGATGCTGGCCAGCCCCGCACTGCGCGTCGTGCTCGTGAGCATCCATGTCTCCCTGCGTCAGGCCATCGAGGCGGTGACATTCGAGAACGTGCTGCAAACCCTGCGCATCACCCACGCTGCCCTGTCCCGGGCCCTGGGCCATCCCCCTCGCATCGCGGTGGCGGGCCTGAACCCGCACGCGGGCGAGGGCGGCCTGTTCGGCCGCGAGGAGATCGATTTCATTGCACCAGCGGTCGCGGCAGCGCGAGCCGAGGGCATGCAGGTCGAGGGGCCGCGGGCACCCGACACCGTCTTCATGCGCGCCCGTCACGCGCCAGGTCATCCCGGCGAGTTCGATGTCGTCGTTGCCATGTACCACGACCAGGGGCTCATCCCGGTGAAGTACCTGGGGCTCGACGAGGGCGTCAACGTGACCTTGGGCCTGCCCCTGGTGCGCACCAGCCCCGACCACGGTACCGCCTTCGACATCGCCGGCAGCGGCCGTGCCGACCCCGCCAGCTTGCTGGCGGCGGTGAGAAGCGCGCGCGGCCTGCTGCCGTGAATCCTTCCGTATCACCCGTACTGGCGCCCGCTGTCTCCACACATTGAGGCGGGCCGAAATGCTTCGCTACAATCGCGGGTTGTCCCTAGTTCAAGCATTTTCCGTCGAGGACCCCCATGAGTAGCACCCCAGTGGACGCCAGCAAACGGACGTGGTTGATCGCGTCCGGCTGTGCCGGCGCAGTGGGCGGCGCGTTTGTCGCCGTTCCCTTCGTGAGCAGCTTCCAGCCCTCCGAGCGCGCCAAGGCCGCGGGCGCTGCCGTAGAGGTCGACATCTCCGCCCTGCAGCCTGGCGAAAAGGTCACTGTCGAGTGGCGCGGCAAGCCGGTCTGGATCATGAAGCGCACCCCCGAACAACTGGCTGCCTTGCCTAAGTTTGATGGGCAGCTCGCCGATCCCAAGTCTGATCGCACCGCCTACCCCACTCCGGAGTACGCCAAGAACACCCACCGTTCGATCAAGCCCGAAATTTTTGTCGGTGTGGGCATTTGCTCTCACCTGGGCTGCTCGCCCAGCGACAAGTTTCAGGCGGGTCCGCAGCCTTCGCTGCCGGACGACTGGCAAGGTGGCTTCCTCTGCCCCTGCCACGGCTCCACCTTCGACCTGGCCGGCCGCGTGTTCAAGAACAAGCCCGCGCCTGACAACCTCGAGGTTCCGCCGCATATGTACATTTCCGACACCAAGCTGGTGATCGGCGAAGACAAGAAGGCGTGAGACCATGGCTGAATTCAAGGAAATCTCCCCCAACGCCTCGGCCACCGAGAAGTTGACCAACTGGTTTGACAACCGCTTCCCGACGGCCTTTGCCGCGTACCGCGACCACCTGTCCGAGTACTACGCGCCGAAGAACTTCAACTTCTGGTACTTCTTCGGCTCGCTGTCACTTCTGGTGCTGGTGATCCAGATCGTCACCGGCATCTTCCTGGTGATGAACTACAAGCCCGACGCGAACACCGCCTTCGCCTCGGTCGAGTACATCATGCGTGATGTGCCCTGGGGCTGGCTGATCCGCTACATGCACTCCACCGGTGCTTCGGCCTTTTTCGTCGTGGTCTACCTGCACATGTTCCGCGGCCTGATCTATGGCAGCTACAGAAAGCCCCGGGAACTGGTCTGGATCTTCGGCTGCGCGATCTTCCTGTGCCTGATGGCCGAGGCCTTCATGGGTTACCTGCTGCCCTGGGGGCAGATGTCCTACTGGGGCGCCCAGGTGATCGTGAACCTGTTCGCAGCCATTCCCTTCATCGGCCCCGACCTGGCGCTGCTCATTCGCGGCGACTATGTGGTGTCCGACGCCACCCTGAACCGCTTCTTCAGCTTCCACGTGATCGCGGTGCCTCTGGTCCTGCTGGGCTTGGTCGTGGCGCACATTCTGGCGCTGCATGACGTTGGCTCGAACAACCCCGACGGTGTCGAGATCAAAGGCCCCAAGGCCCTCAAAGATGCCAATGGCAAGCCCTTGGATGGCATTCCCTTCCATCCGTACTACACCGTCCATGACATCCTGGGCGTGTCGGTTTTCCTGCTGGTGTTCTCCGCCATCGTCTTCTTTGCGCCCGAGTTCGGCGGCTACTTCCTGGAGTACAACAACTTCATCCCGGCCGACCCGCTCAAGACCCCAGCGCATATCGCCCCGGTCTGGTACTTCACCCCGTACTACTCAATGCTGCGCGCGATCACCTCCGAGATGGTCTACGTGCTGGTGCTGTGCGTGGTTGCCGCGGCTGCCCTGGTGTCTCTGCGTTCCAAGCTGCCTACCTTCATCAAGGGCGGTATCGTGATCGGCGCCGTGGTGGGTATCGCCCTGTTGCTGGGTATCGATGCCAAGTTCTGGGGCGTGGTCGTGATGGGTGGCGCTGTGATCATCATGTTCTTCCTGCCCTGGCTGGACCACAGCCCGGTGCGCTCCATCCGCTACCGCCCGAGCTGGCACAAATACGTCTATGGCGTGTTCGTCGTCAACTTCTTCGTTCTGGGCTACCTTGGCGTGCAGCCGCCCTCGCCGATCGGTGAGCGCGTCTCCCAGGTGGGCACCTTGTTCTACTGCGGCTTCTTCCGCCGGATGCCTTGGTGGAGCCGTCTGGGTGAGCCCAAGCCGGTGCCCGAACGCATCACCTTTGCTCCCCACTGAAGTCAAGGCAGGGACCATTTCATGAAAAAGACTCTCTCCTCCCTGTTCCTGGCGCTGGTCGCGGCCCTGAGCCTGGGGCTCGCCGGCACGGCAGCCCATGCTGCGGGCGGCGACACCATCGCCTGGGACAAGGCGCCCAACAAGGTCAACGACCTGCCAGCCCTTCAGGAAGGCGCGAAGCTGTTCGTCAACTACTGCCTGAACTGCCACTCCGCGGCCTACATGCGCTACAACCGCCTGCAGGACATCGGCCTGACCGAGCAGCAGATCAAGGACAACCTGCTGTTCGCCACCGACAAGATCGGTGACACGATGAAGTCCAACATCGACCCGAAGCAGGCCAAGGAATGGTTCGGTGGCCTGCCGCCCGACCTGACCCTCGTTGCCCGTTCCCGCGCCGGCCACGGCGGCACCGGCGCAGACTACCTGTACACCTACCTGCGCACCTACTACCGCGACCCGACCAAGGCCACCGGCTGGAACAATCTGGCGTTCCCGAATGTGGGCATGCCGCATGTGCTGTACCAACTGCAGGGTGAGCGCGAGCCGATCTACGAAACCGTCAAGTCCCATGGCCATGACACGCAGGTTTTCAAGGGCTGGAAGCAGATCACCCCTGGCACGATGACGCCCCAGCAGTACGACCAAGCGATGGCCAATCTGGTGGGCTACATGCAGTGGATGGCGGAGCCGGCGCAAAACACCCGCGTGCGGGTGGGCGTCTGGGTCCTGCTGTTTCTGGCGGTTTTCACAGTTTTCGCCTGGCGCCTGAACGCCGCTTTCTGGAAGAATGTCCGCTGACGCGGTGTTTTGATAGTCGCCGGGGTCTGTCGTGCAGTTTGCGGCAGGCGCCCAGATAACCCCCCTGGAGTGGGACGCCTCGCGCGCCCACTCCTTTTGATTTAAGGAACCACCGCCATGATGGTGCTGTACTCGGGTACGACCTGCCCTTTCTCCCACCGCTGCCGCTTTGTCCTGTTCGAAAAAGGCATGGACTTCGAGATCCGCGATGTGGACCTCTATAACAAGCCCGAAGACATCAGCGTGATGAACCCCTACGGCCAGGTGCCTATCCTGGTCGAGCGTGACCTCATCTTGTATGAGTCCAACATCATCAACGAGTACATCGACGAGCGCTTCCCGCATCCGCAGCTGATGCCCGGTGACCCGGTCGACCGTGCCCGTGTGCGGCTATTCCTGCTCAATTTCGAGAAGGAACTGTTCGTTCACGTGAGCACGCTGGAGTCGCGCGCTGCCAAGGGCAACGACAAGGCACTGGAGAAGGCCCGCTCGCACATTCGCGATCGCCTGACGCAATTGGCCCCGGTCTTCCTCAAGAACAAGTTCATGCTTGGCGACAACTTCTCCATGCTGGACGTGGCCATTGCCCCGTTGCTGTGGCGCATGGACTACTACGGCATCGAGCTGTCCAAGAACGCCGCGCCTTTGCTCAAGTACGCCGAGCGCATCTTCTCGCGCCCGGCCTACATCGAGGCGCTCACGCCCTCCGAGAAGGTCATGCGCAAATAAGCGGTCCTTCCGCACGCCTTGCGCTCGCCCGGCCACGTTGCGATCTGCCCCATGAACGCCATCGAGTCCACCTCCACGCGCCCGTACCTGATTCGGGCGCTGTACGACTGGTGCACGGACAACGGTCTCACCCCCTATGTGGCGGTGGCGGTGGATGACAGCGTGCAGGTACCTCGTGACTACGTGAAGAACGGCGAGATCGTTCTGAACATCAGCTTCGACGCCACCAGCTCGCTCAAGCTCGGAAACGATTTCATTGAGTTCAAGGCGCGCTTTGCCGGCGTCGCACGCGACATCATGGTGCCAGTGGGCCGTGTCCTGGCCATTTATGCCCGTGAGAACGGCCAAGGCATGGCCTTTCCAGTCGACACCAAGGCCGAAGGCCTGCCATCCGGCGAGGCGGGGGCGGTCGGTGCCGCCGGCGAAGCGGGTGGTGCTGGCGTCGCGGATGGCACGGGCGTGGGTCGTGGCCGCAGTCCCGCGCTGACCAGCGTGCCCGCTGCCGAAGGCGATCGGCCCCAGTTGGTGTCTCTCGATTCGCCCGCATCACCGCCGGAGTCGGCCGGTGACGAGGAGCCCTCTCCGCCGCGTCCTGCAGGTGGTGGACCGCGCCCTGCGCTGAAGCGGGTGAAGTGATTGCATTCGTCCTGGTGGAGGGGCCGGGTGCAACAACCGCCTCGCGCAGGCCCTAGAATTTCAGATACGCCGGTTTAGCTCAGTTGGTAGAGCACCCGCCTTGTAAGCGGAAGGTCGTCAGTTCGATTCCGACAACCGGCACCACACGCCCTCAAACCCTGCCGAACCAATGATTCGGCAGGGTTGATCTTTTTGGGCGACACTCGTCTCCCACGGTTGTGGATCTCGATCGTCTGATCGATCCCGTACCGGGCAGGAATCAGGCTGGACACTCGATGCACTTCACCCCTCTTCACTGCAGCCCTGCGGCCCAGGTTGCCCAGATGTCGCTCACCCGGCGCCCTGTTCTTTTTGCCCTGGGGTTGCTGGCCTTTGCATTTGGCATCGGGTCGGCCATGGCTGCCACCCCCGCCGCCCCTGCCGCGCCCCCCATGGCCGCCTCCGCGCGGGCCCCTGCGGCTGGTGCCTGCCCCGCCCTGCTACAGCACAGCTTCCCGCGCCTCCAGGACAACCAGCCCCAGGCTCTGTGCCAGTACAGCGGCAAGGTGGTGCTGGTGGTGAACACCGCCAGCTACTGCGGCTTCACCTCGCAGTTCGAGGGCCTGGAGGCGCTCAACGCCAAGTACGCGGCGCGCGGCTTGGTGGTGCTGGGCTTCCCCTCAGGCGACTTCAAGCAGGAAGACGCCGACGCCCGCAAGACGGCCGAGGTCTGCTTCAACACCTATGGGGTGAAGTTCCCCATGTTCACCGACACCCGGGTGCGGGGCAGCCAAGCCCATCCGCTGTTTGCCGAGCTCGCCCGGGCCACGGGCTCGCAGCCGAGTTGGAACTTCAACAAGTACCTGGTGGGTCGTGACGGCCGGCCCTTGGCGCACTTTGGCAGCATGACGGCGCCCGACAACCGCAGGTTCACGGCCGCTATCGAGGCCGCGCTCGCAGCGCGTTAACGCCGGGGCCAGGCGGCCTCAGGCACCGCGGCTGGTCAAGACCTTCAGCCGGATCGCCTCGACGGCCATTCCGCGCTGATGCAGGTGGGTCTGCAGTGTGGGCAACATTTGCCGCAGCTTGGCTGCCGCGGCGCTGCTTTTGACCAAGAGACACCAGTCGCCCCCCTCCAGAGGACCGGCCTCTACCTGGCTGGCGAGGGCCCCAGGCAGCAGAGGGCGCACGGCCGCCAGGCGCTGGGTCGAGGCCTCGGCCTTGGCCGCCAGGGTGGCCAGCTGCGGCGAGGCTTCGGCAGCCTGCAGCACGCTCAAGGCCTGGCGCAGGCGGGGGACTTCGGGATTCATGGTGCCCAGCATATCCCGAACCGGCGTGCGTCCATCGCATCAGGCGCTGCCGCGGGCCCCCACCGGGCTAAAATGCCGCGTTTGTCCGCACTGCCATGCAGGCAGCGCTGCGCACCTGAGTTCTCGTGCGGGTTTCCGCGCTGATGCGGCGTCCCGCGGAAAGCTCACGGCATCACTCGTGTTGACGAGGTGACCGGCGGGCTGTTTGCGGGCTTGTTCCGTCCGGGCATTCCACTTCATGGCCAAAAACTTCTTCACTCAGATCTTCGGCTCGCGCAACGACCGGCTGCTCAAGCAGTACCGCAAGACGGTGGAGCGCATCAACGCCCTGGAGCCCAGCCTCGAGAAGCTCGACGACGAGGCCCTGCGCGCCAAGACCGACGAGTTCCGCCAGAGGGTCGCCCAGGGCGAATCGCTCGATGCCCTCCTGCCCGAAGCTTTTGCGGTGGTGCGCGAGGGCTCCAAGCGCGCCATGAAGATGCGCCACTTCGACGTCCAGATGCAGGGTGCGATGGCCCTGCACCAGGGCAAGATCGCCGAGATGCGCACCGGCGAGGGCAAGACCCTCACCGCCACCTTGGCCGTCTACCTCAATGCCCTGGCTGGCCAGGGCGTGCATGTGGTCACCGTCAACGACTACCTGGCCAATCGTGATGCCCAGTGGATGGGGCGCCTCTACAACTTCCTGGGTCTGTCGGTCGGGGTGAACCTGCCGCAGATGCCCCGCGAGCAAAAGCAGGCAGCCTACCGCGCCGACATCACCTACGGCACCAACAACGAGTTCGGCTTTGACTACCTGCGTGACAACATGGTCTACGAGCCTGCCGACCGCGTGCAGCGGGGGCTGCACTACGCCATCGTCGACGAGGTGGACTCCATCCTGATCGACGAGGCCCGCACGCCCCTGATCATCAGCGGTCAGGCCGAAGACCAGACTGACCAGTACATCGCAATGAACCGGATCGCCCCGCGCTTGCAGCGCCAGGAGGGCGAGGCCGACCCCCGCACCGGCGAGGGTGTGACCAAGCCGGGCGACTACACGTTGGACGAAAAAGGCCGGCAGGTCTACCTCACCGAGCAGGGCCACGAGACCGCCGAGCGCATCCTCGCCGAGATGGGCCTGATCGACGCGGGCGCCAGCCTCTACGACCCGGCCAACATCACCTTGATGCACCACCTGTATGCGGCGCTGCGGGCCCATACCCTGTACTTCCGCGACCAGCACTATGTGGTGCAACAAGGGGAAAGTGGTCAGGCTGAGGTGGTCATCGTCGACGAGTTCACCGGTCGCCTGATGTCAGGCCGCCGCTGGAGCGACGGCCTGCACCAGGCCGTGGAAGCCAAGGAAGGTGTGCCGATCCAGGCCGAGAACCAGACGATGGCCTCGATCACCTTCCAGAACTACTTCCGCCTCTACGGCAAGCTGTCGGGCATGACCGGCACCGCCGACACCGAGGCCTACGAGTTCCAGGAGATCTATGGCCTCGAGACGGTGGTGGTCCCCCCCAACCGCCCGAGCAACCGGGACGACCAGCTCGACCGCGTCTACAAGACGCCGCGCGAGAAGTACAACGCCGCCATCGACGACATCCGCGACTGCCACGCCCGTGGCCAGCCGGTGCTGGTGGGCACCACCTCGATCGAGAACTCGGAGCTGATCTCCCAGCTCCTGACGCAGGCCAAGTTGCCGCACCAGGTGCTCAACGCCAAGCAGCACGCCCGCGAGGCTGATATCGTGGCCCAGGCCGGTCGGCCAGGCATGATCACCATCGCCACCAACATGGCCGGCCGAGGCACCGACATTGTGCTGGGCGGCAACGTGGAGAAGGCCGTTGAGGCGGTCGAGGCCGACGCATCGCTCGACGCGGGCGCCAAGTCCGCCCGCTCCGCTGCCCTGCGAGAGCAGTGGCAGAAAGACCACCAAAGCGTGGTGGCCCAAGGCGGTCTGCGCATCATCGCCACCGAGCGTCACGAGTCCCGCCGCATTGACAACCAGCTGCGTGGTCGCTCCGGCCGCCAGGGTGACCCGGGCTCCTCGCGCTTCTTCCTGAGCCTGGACGACCCGCTGATGCGCATCTTTGCAGGCGACCGGGTCAAGTCCATCATGGACCGCCTCAAGATGCCCGAGGGCGAGGCGATCGAGGCCGGCATCGTCACCCGCAGCATCGAGAGCGCACAGCGCAAGGTCGAGGCCCGCAACTTCGACATCCGCAAGCAGCTGCTCGAGTACGACGACGTCTCCAACGACCAGCGCAAGGTGATCTACCAGCAGCGCAATGACATTCTGGATGCAGCTGACCTCTCGGCCCAGATCGCTGCCCTGCGCGAGGGCTGCTTCACGGACCTGGTGCGCCAGTATGTTCCGGCCGAGTCTGTCGAAGAGCAGTGGGATGTGGCCGCACTCGACAAGGTACTGAGCGATGAGTGGGGCATGTCCCTCGAGCTGACGCGGCATGTCGCGGAGTCCTCGGCGATCACAGATGAGGACATCACCGAGAAGGTTGTGGCCGCAGCCCATGCTGCCTTCGCCGCCAAGGTAGCCGAAGTGGGTGAGTCGAACTTCACCCAGTTTGAGCGAATGGTGCTGCTGCAAAGCATCGACACCCACTGGCGCGAGCACTTGTCGGCGCTTGACTACCTGCGTCAGGGCATCCATCTGCGCGGCTATGCGCAGAAGCAGCCCAAGCAGGAGTACAAGCGCGAGGCCTTCGAGCTCTTCGGCCAGTTGCTCGACTCGGTCAAGAACGAGGTCACACGGCTGCTGATGACCGTGAAGGTCCAGTCCGGTGAGCAGCTGGAAAAGGCGGCTGAGGCGCTGGAGGGGCGGGCCGAGCAGATCGCCAACGTCACCTACTCTGCACCCACCGAGACCGGCGAGGTCGAAGTGACCACCGTCACATCCACCCCGGCCACCGCTGTTCCCCGGGTGGGCCGCAACGACGCTTGCCCCTGTGGCAGCGGCAAGAAGTACAAGCACTGCCACGGCGCGCTGAGCTGAGCGCATTCAGGGCTGTGGGCCCGCCCCTGTTTCGTCGAGCGCCGCGCCTCTGGGGTACGCCGCTGTGGCCTGCTTCGGCGCGCGCGGGCTCCGCATGGATTTGGGTATCCAACCCGTGAGGGATCGCAGTCGAGACTGGCAGTCTTGCCAGGGCTGCTTGTAACCAAATTTTTTTCCCGAATTGAATCAGGGGGTGTTCCCGAACCTTAGGAGGCCTCCCATGAGCGAGCAGCTCACTATCCAGGCGCCGGCACGACCTGCCAGCCCTGGATTGGCAGTGTCCGGTGGTATCCCCACCCGGCTCCTGCCCCTGCAGTCCCATGCCCCGCGCAGTGCGGGTCCACAGTCAGCCGGTCTGCTCAGTGCAGTTCCCCACCCCGGCCTCTCCGAGGCCCTGCGCGCGCGCATTGCGCGAGATTTCATGCCCCGCTGGACCCATGAGTGGGGTGGGCGCTTCTTTGCCGAGGGGCGTGTGCCAGGCCCCCAGGCGGTACGTCTGGACGGCAACGACTACCTGTCAATCGCTGGCCATCCCAAGATCGTCTCCGCCCAGATCGACGCCCTGCGCCGGCACGCCAGCTTCATGGTCCAGTCGGGTATCTTCCAGAAGACCGATTCGCCGGGCCTGCGGCTGGAGGCGGATCTGGCGGCTTGGCTGCAGGCCCAGGGTGCGGTCCTCTGCCAGTCGGGCTATGCGGCCAACCTGGGCCTGCTGCAGGTGATCGCGGAGCCAGATAGCCCGGTGTATATCGACGCTTTGGCGCATATGTCGCTGTGGGAAGGCATTCGCGCTGCGCGCGCGCAGCCCCGACCCTTCCGGCACAACCAACCCGACCATCTGGCCCGCTGCATCCGCGAGCATGGGCCGGGTGTGGTGGTGGTAGACGCCGTCTACAGCACGACCGGTGCTCTGTGTCCTCTGGAAGAAATGGTCCGTGTCGCGGAGGAGGGGGGCTGCATGATCGTGGTCGATGAGTCGCACTCACTTGGGACGCACGGCCCCCAGGGGCGCGGCCTGTGTGTCGGTCTGGGTCTGGCGCACCGGGTGCACTTCATCACCGCCAGCCTGGCCAAGGCATTTGCGGGGCGGGCGGGTTTCTTCACCGTCCCCGACGAGCTGCGGCCCTAC
>JACCDP010513116.1_pt1 | contig 32958 bp, 41 predicted proteins | sample 7445841 | NCBI WGS metagenome assembly JACCDP01 (sample SAMN15323441, study PRJNA562643) | freshwater metagenome | isolation source: river surface water | place: USA:Blue River Watershed | collected 2017-08-17 | reverse complement strand
TCTTCTTATATTCATGATTGCGTATAGTCTGTATTTCACCAGACTTATCCATATATAGCCAACCGCTGCCCTGTATACTCATAGCAGTTTTTTCCACGGCTTCTTTGAACTTGTCAAAGCTGCCATATTTGTCGTCTATCAAAGATTTACTGAGCCCCTCGGGTTTATTAGCGGCTCTTGGAGGGGTAAGATTAGCGAAGAAGATGTTATGCAGCATAGCACCGCCGTAGTTAAAATCAGCATCGCCTTCACCTTTGTTATATCGTTCTGAATATTTGGAAGCCAGCCCATCATAGTGATATTTTATCGTAGCTTCGCTCATAACAGGTTCTAACTCATTTTTATCAAATTTGAGTTTGTCCTGACGTATTTCACGCTTATCTTCTGATTCTGTTAAACTTTTTATAAAATGTAGTGCCATCCTATATTTACCGTATAAATAACCTACAAGGAGATTTTAATCATGCTAGGATTATTAAAGAAACTATTTGGTGGCAAACCAGCAGAAGCAACTGCGGAAGTCCCATATAAAGTTGAAGCACCGGTAGCGGCACCTGAACCAACTCCAACTCCAGTATCCGAAAAGGCAACTGAAGCTGTGGTTGAATCTATTGCTCAACCTGCAAAAGCAACTGCTAAAAAAGCGCCTGCAAAAAAAGCTGCTCCTAAAAAAGAAGCAGCTCCAAAAAAACCAGGTCGTAAGCCAAAGGCCAAGTAATTTACTTTGCCTCTTCGTAGAGTGCAAAGCTGGCTAGATTCTTAGCCTTGCTTTCGCACATGATATCGAAGTTGTCCCTAAAACTCAGTGCCCATTCATTTGCTGCTGTATTCCAGTAGAAGTTTGAATGTGCTCTGAGTTTTGCTTTTTTATGTCCTTGGGCCATTAACGCATCAAGGGCGGGAAGGGTGTCTGTGGGATGGTTAGCAAGATGCTCTTCCCGTGAAACACTATAATGTATAACAGGCCGCACACCGCGCCAGCTATCAATAATCCTTTTAACACGGTCGTCATTTGCTTCAATATATTCTCCTGAGTTGATCCAGTGATGATGTATGTCTAATACCAAGGCACAATGATCAACTAGCTCAATGCTAGAGTCGATGCCCCAAGATATTTCGTCGTTTTCGATTGTTAGTGCATTTCTTGCTTCGGGCGTCATACGAGCCAACGCAGCAACGATGCCCATCGGTCCTTGTCTTCCTGCGATATGGACGTTGATCTTGAAGTCTTGGAACGTCTTGCCGTAGCCCATCCAACGAGCCATGTCCACATGATATTCAAATTCTTCTATTGACCGATTAACGATATCTGGATTATCGCTAGCAAGGACAGTAAACTGCCCAGGATGAAAACTAAGGCGAACATTCCTCGAGCGAGCCAAATCCCCAACCTGTTGAAATCCTCTTTCGCAAGCTGCTCGGACATCGGGAAGCCGCCAAAACCAGCACCAAGTCGGCTCAGTATAGACAGGAAGTATATCGCTGCTGAGTCGAACCATTCTAAGACTTTCATCTAAATCTCCTACTCGTTGAACTAGGAGGCGACTGGACTCGATGTTCTGATGTAACAATGACCATAGTTTTTCTACAGCCACATCCTTAGTTTGTCTATTTAACCAGGCAACTGTAGTAGAGCCTGTGTTATATTTTTTACATTCGTCCTTAGGTTTAATACCATCAACTTGATCAGGACGATCGATCCATTTGCAGGCGAAGCCAATACGTTTAGTAGTCATAAGTTTATTATAACAGATTTCTAAACGTTTGTCAAATTTTCTTATTTGGATATTTGGATCGGAAATACTCAAACAGCTGAGTAATCATTCTTACTTTGTTTCCAGCATTATCCGCTTTTGGAAACCTGCTGTGATTAACAAAGGTATAAGCATCTTCTAGTTCTTCCTCGGCTTTTTCTGCTGTATCTACTATGAATTCGATATTGTTTTTTTGAAGCATTGCTCTAGAAATCGGAACATATTGAACCAACGGTGTGCCTGCTCGAACCAGAGTTTCTCCTTCGGTGATATGCCAAAATAACTGAACACTGACGGCATGCATATATTTTGGATCAATTATACCTATAGCTGCTGAGAATCGATCTTCGTTGTTATAGGTAACTGGTAATTGTAATAGTAGTATATCATCGCTGGCCTTTACACGCCAGGGGGTTTCTACCTTAATAGCAGAATGATGATATTCTTTATTTGTTGGAGCGACTTCTTTAGGTAGCAACGGTTCAGTCTGTTCAGGACTATGCCAACTGACATAATATTCTGTTCCGCTGAATGTATACTTGTCACTATACCGTTTGAACATGAACGGAGTTTCCCAACTTATATCTCTATGTCCTTTTCCGGTTTTAATAATAAAATCAGCAGGCGCTCTAAGCACGTAACCAGTATTGGTAATAGTTTTAATAGCAGGGCAGTTTAGAACTGTTTGACGACCTTGTTCTGGTCTATTTCGTTTAGTGTTACCTAATCCGTTCCATTCACGATCAACATCCGCTGTATTGATAACAGGATACGCGATAGCCACATTAGGATCTAATGAATAAAAACGAACCCAGCTTTTCTTTTTAAAAAAGTTAAACACCTTATCTCCAATTGTCCACTACAAACTGATCAGTAACATCTTGCGGTTTAGGATCGCCGTGGAATACAGTAACACAACATTCCGGATGTATATCTACTGTATGTTGGGGGTTCTTAAATCTTCTTTTGCCGTTTTGTATAGTAAGATCTTCTCGACGACGTATTTCCCACTTATAACTTTGGATCCACTCTATAGGCCACCATTTGATACGGTCCTTAGAAGTTCTCCATATCCAATCTTGATCTCCAGGAAGTCGCATAGCTTCGGCGGGATTCTTTTTAAAATCTCTCCATATGTGACTTTGTTCACCGTGATTCCATGCCATGACTGAACTGTTTAGATATTGCCAACTACTGTAGAAATGTCTATTGAAATCTCTAATACCTAAAAAATCATTGTTCCACACTGTAGCCAACTTATCGATATTCGAATGTATGACTACATCTAGATCAAAATATATGATCCTTCCGCTGATAGCCAATGAAGGATCAAACATATGAACCTTATGCCACCAACCCTTAGAATATCCTGCATTGGGTTGTGTTATATTTCTAACACCTTGGATAGTATGATTACTATCTGTAAGGCATACGAACTCATACGGAACAGTCATGTGCCTTGCAACCATATTCCGTAGACGCTCTACATAATCCATACCGTATCTGTTTCCAAATCGAACACAGAGGACCGTAATTTTTGTGTTAGGGTCGTGAGATTTTTTAGCTATCTCTGCGTCCTTCTCGGCACGTCTTATAGCCTTAAGTCTTTTTCTTTCTTCTTTACTGAGATTTTCTGGATTTGACATATCCATCGATAGTAACCAATTCTTCTAAAATATTTTTAAGTTTATCCAATCGGACCATGTTTGGTCCGTCTGACGGAGCATTATCTGGGTCCTCGTGTGTTTCCATAAAGACTCCGGCCACACACCCGGTGGCTACAGCAGCCCGCGCCAAGTAGGGGACCATTTCGCGGTCTCCGCCTGACTTCTCTCCCATTCCTCCAGGGCTTTGCACAGAGTGTGTTGCGTCAAAGACCACGGGATAACTAGAAGATGCCATAACAGGTAAAGAACGCATGTCGACCACAAGATTATTGTATCCATGAGTATATCCTCTTTCGCATAACATAATGCGTTCATTTCCAGTCGAAGCGATCTTTGCCGCTACGTTTTTCATATCATGCGGTGCAAGGAATTGACCTTTTTTAACATTAATAGCACAGCCGGTTTTACCAGCAGCTAATAACAGATCAGTTTGTCTGCATAAAAATGCTGGAATTTGAATAACATCAATACCAGCATCTGATACTAGTTCTGCTTGATAGCTTTCGTGGATGTCAGTTAGCACAGGAATACCAAATTCGTGTTTGATAGAATTTAATATTTTAAGTCCTTCATCGATCCCGATACCTCGTTTGGTATTAATACTAGATCTATTAGCTTTATCAAAACTACTTTTATAGATTAGATCGATGTCCAAGCTGTCGCAGATTTCTTTGATACTGCCTGCAAGATATTCGGCATGATCTTGACTTTCGATCTGACAAGGTCCGGCTATAAGAAAAATTTTATTGTCATTACCGGCAATGACTCTGTTGATAGAAAATGTGCGCATATATCTATTTACCAATGTCTTATAACCCCTGCAACAATAAAGCAGTTTGTGATCAAATAAGAAAGAACGATTAACGTGCGAACAAGTGCTACCATGTCAGCTTCCTGCTTGGTAGCACCTGCTTTTTCTCCTAGGGCCTTAGCCCATATGCGCCATAGTTTACGCATTGCCCTCGTAAGTTGCAGAGTTACCTGCATGTTCGAATACCTCTACACTCTTGATACGAACTGTTGGATTGAGTGGATAACGATGGTTACCATTCTTTAATAACCAATCCATTTTATCATAACACATTTTAGCAAACAATTCGCAACCTACACCTTCTACGATGCGTAGATCACAGATTCCATTGCGTCGATACGGTTCTGTTTGAACACGTTCTGGATTACCGTCATGTTCGGGATTTGAACTCCAACCTGCCATCTCTTTGAATCTAGGTAGTAGAGGATCGTCTTGTGCTATGACCAAAGTATGATCAAACATATGATCCGCCCATGCTTTGAATTCTTTAAGACCACCGAAGTCCATGCCCCAATTCTTTTCATCTAGTGTATCACATTCGAACACAAGTTTAATACCGATTGAGTAACCATGTAGTAGTGAGCAATGACTGTGAGTGGCACGCCATTGTCTGAAGCAGCAACTAAGACCCCTGTCGTTGCCGTATGTTTTTGTTGAAAGATATTTCGCCATCTCTTGCCTCCTGTAAAAATAAGCGAGTAAGTTTGATGACACGCAGAGTATTTAGAGAGGGGTGAGCGTCATTCGAGTCCTCTATAGGATAATTGTATTACAAAAATACTTATAATACAATATAAGACACATTATTTTTTTGCCATTCTTTAGGAAAGCTCCAGTCCTGTGTGTTATGAATTATATATCTTTTCTCAGGAAACTTCTCGAATATTCTTGATATCTGATATATCCAATAACTAGGATCGATAGCCTGACTATCTGCTTTGGAATAATTGTCTGTGTTCTTATATAGGTTATTAACTTTTCCGTTGGAAGAATAAAGATCGAATCCGTATAGATGAATTTCAGATTCGGGTAATAAAGATGCTACTAAAATCGCATAAGGGCCGCTGCCCCAATGGAATGGTTGATCGTGTCTGTCGATACTCTTATAAGGTAATTCGGGAACTTGTCTTATGCTTTTATTCTTTTTGATTTTTCTAAAATAATGATACCAGTCTTCACGAACATATATTAATGTTTCCGGAGGACAATTTGGAACTGCTTCTTCGGCCATCCTTCTATCACAGCATACTAGATGATCAACAGTGATATCTCTATGAATAGCATTACAACCGATCATTATATGATCAGTTTTTAATATTTGAAGGTCAAGAAGTCGACGGCTTTCGCCGTTGCCTAGAACTGCTATTTTCAATTTAGGTGATTGTTCCGAAAGGATTCCACTCTCCGGGATCCCCAGAACGAGTGCATACCCAGCCCACACATCCTCTTGGCTGTGGATTTGAATTCCAAACTATGTCTCCTTTATTAAAGGTTCCTTTAGTCGGTGGAAGTTCAGAGTTCATGTGTAGTCTGTTGTTAAGTCTTACAGAACCCGCAACGTGTAGATCAACATTTGGGTCTGGATTTTTCACGCCCACGGATAGTTTTCCGTTGACCGAAACTTGGATAGGATTTCTATTGAAGTTTCCAAGAATAATGTCGCCGTTGGCCTTAGCTGTTATTCTCGATGTGTTGTCAGTAACGATGTTGAAATCTGTAGAAGCAAAAGTTCCTACCATTCCCTTAGCATCGTCCGAAGTGCCTAACATCACTTCTATGCCCATTTCTGCTACAGAAAGAGCAGCATTTGGGGCTTCGGTGCCAAAACCTAGTCTATTGATAGCTGAATTGTAGTAAAGGTAGTTATCGATGCTAACAGATCCGTCTACGATAAGACCTTTTAATCTACCTACTTCTCTTAATGAACTCTTTGTAACAGTTGAACCTAGTTCTTTAGAATCTAGAACTTTAAGTCCGTTAACAAGGAATCCTTTGTCCTTGGCTAATTCGATATTTTCAGAACTGAAAAAACGATCAGGCTCAGTTAGAAGAAACTGTTTTGTAGTGCCCTGGCCACTAAAAATTATGCCTTTTCCGTAGTTTGTTTCGCCTTGTTGTGCATGAAAGTCTAGAAAAGGCTTATCAAATACGGCAGTTTTATCTGCGGCAATAGCTTTAAGTGCTTGAGCTAAAACGTCAATTGATTGATCTAGGGATTGATTATTCATATGAATATTTATCAATCCCTAGGAAGTTTTGAATTTAGCTTACTTTGAGCAGTATAGTATCTTCGTTAATACGACCGTTGAGTTTAATATCTACTGCTTTAATGTCCTCTAGGAACTTACGCAGAGCTACTTTACCTGCAGCCTTAAACTCTTTGAGTTGCTCTTCGGGCTTACGCAGAGTTTTTTGCACAGATTTGTGTTCATCAAACCCTGTAATCGATGTGCCTTTTACATTCAGCTCGCTGAATTCTGTGGTCACATACTTGCCCAACTTACGAGTTTTAACATTGAATACCCACAGCTCTTTAGCACCAATGATATCCTGCGGGTTAACAGATACTAGTTTGAGCTTATCGTCTTGCTTGAGATACTTCATCTTGGCAACAACTTTAGCCTTATCTGTGGGCTTTTTAGCACGAGGCTTTTTATTGATCTTAGCTTCTTGTGCCAACATATCGCAGGCAGCCAGGATTTCTGCATAGAACAGAGTAATCTTTTTCAAGTTAGCCTTGCTCAAATGACTGTAACCTTCTTTGAGTTGCTCGTCTTTGGTAGTTGCAGCCTCGACCAATTCGTCGTAGTTACGGCTGTAAAAACCTTTGATGATGCGAGCATGAGCTGCCTTGACCTGTTTGCCTCGCAATAGGTTTAGGATTTTAAACGCTTTGGGATCAAATGCTTCGGGGTCTACCTGGAAACTTTCAATGGCATCTTCAATTTCGGTAGTCATCCCCACAGCGACTTCATGCAATCGTTCTTGAATGCTAGGAGTATACACTGTTGATTTGACTTCGGCTGTGCCTTCTTCAGGCTCAACTTCGTCGTTCTTGCCTTCTTCGATGATCTTGGCAATACTCTTGCTCAACCATTCTGCGGTGTTGCGGCCTTCGTTAAAGTCTGCACGTTGAGCAGGCATGCCTTTGAGTAGGTTGGCAGCAACAGCACCAACAGTCACAGAACAACGATTGTCTTTGGTATCCTTAAATGCTTTGATAACATCTTTCGGATAATCCTGACTGCTCATCCAATTAATAACTTTGGGTTTAAGTTCTCTGCCAGAACTTTCCAAACGATACCATTCCATAGAAACTCGAAAGTGTTTGTTAAACTGTTCAGCAGTCATAGTTTCGTGACCGTCCCATTTTGGACTAAGATCGCGACCTTTGTTTTGACGGATAGCGATAGCCGCTTTTTTAAGTTTAGTTGCCATTTTGGTTCACTCCTAACTGTTTAACAATACTAGTATTATAACACCAAATGAGCATATTGTCAACCTTGTTCAAATCGTTCTACTTCTTCCAATTCTCCACCGATCTCTTGATAAACAATGGTTTGGAAATATCCTAGTTCTAAATTAGATTCTGCTAATTCTAGTGCTTCTTTTCTACTACTGGTGGTTTCAAGCAGTTCTTCGTGGAATGATTCGTCCACACCCCAGACCTCGTAAAGTTCCCAGGTCATGATAAATTATTAATCTCCTTAAGTTAAAAGTTTTCCCAATCTCCACCGGGCGCTACTGCCCAGCCAAGACGTTGGAGATCATTCCGGATCTCGTCGGTAATCAATCCTTCAGAAACATATTGTTCTGGAGAAACAGTGTCTAGATCATCTTGATATCCATCGTTTCTTATACCCGAACAATACCAATCTATGTAGTCGCCTTTCTGCCGCATATCTGCGATTATGCCTCCGGCACAGCGCCAAGAGCACGACCACTCTTCGCCTTTGAGCACAGGAATGACTTCCAATTTAATGAAACCATTATTACACATAGCCGCATATAAATTCTGGGCATAGGATTCAGACACACGAACTTTCTCCAAAATCCAATCAGTGGTTAGGAGATCATATTCCATATTGTTTTTGTGTGTTTCTGGATCGTCGAACTTGCTGTCGTGATCTTCGATTATTTTTTGGAAATAGTCGAGATACTCTTCGTTGACGGGTTCGCCTTTTTCTGCCTGACGCTTGACATACCCTTCCTTTTGAAAAGAATGTCGTTCAGGGCTTTTAGACACAGTCTTGCTCATTTGCTGTTTTTAAAACTTGATCAGTTTCTTTAAAGTTTCTAGATTTGGTCTGGAATTTTTTTACATCGTCGATGGCAGACTTAATAGTTTCTGCGTAGTTTAAAGCCTGCTGTCCCGACATCAACACAGTAGTTTCGCATTTGATATAACCTTTAAACCATATAGCCCATGTGAGTTTCAGTCGGGTAATAAACCCATTCCAAATATCTTTAAGTGTCCAATCTAATTCTTGGAGATAGGGATTGTCGATATCGTAACGCTTCTTAACAGATTCAGTCCAGTAATCAGTTTTTACCTGCGCATAGGTATTTACATTCACTCCGCATTCGTCTGCTTCTACTTCAACTGTGAGACTGTGATCAGGCTGTCCGCAGCCGCAGACTACATGATACCATTTTGAATTCCCAAAATCGTTTATTTTTAAAATTCCTTCTGCTGGAGATTGTGCCTTCATCGTTTCGCCTTTAATTTGTGTTTATATTCTCGTTTAATCCACCATTTATACTTGTTCCAATATTCTTGCATTTTATATGGTTCTTCACCATAAGTCAAATGTTCTTCGGAGTTTTGTATCCAAAGTCGTTGCACCCAAAGTCTAAATGCAGAAGGATTTTTTAAGTCCATAGGCTTTCTCGGATTTTAATTAAACGGATCATCATAGCCTCATCTTCGTCGTTGTAGGCTTTTTCGATCTCTTGAGTTTTGTCAAGGGCAGTCTTACACTGTTCTGCTTCTTCTGGAGTCTTATCTTCCATATCTAGAAGATGGTAACCTTTAGCTCGGCGCTGTTCGCAGTAGGCAGACCAGCCGCTGGCATCGTGAACATCGGGACGTTTTGGATAGACTTCTTTCCACCAAGTGTAGAGCTCTAGAATTTCTTTAGCAGCCTTAGCTTGGTGCGTGGGTTCTTCTACTTCACCTTCTTCGATAAAATCTTTATTGGTTAGAGACATTGCCCACTTTAGGTAATCGATACCTGCTTCAGGACAACGCCATTGGCGGAACCATCGACGCCACCAAGGATAGCCATAACGCTTACGAGCATCACTATCCCAAATACAGTGATGCCAAGCCTGTTCTATCTCGACGAAATCCACAAGCTCATTAAAAAGACAGGGAAGAAAACGATTTCCCACATCACGCCATTGACCACGAGGAATGTCCCTAGAATGGGCAGTAAGAGCATGAGTGCGGGTAACCCAGCGATTGTTAATATAGTAGCGAACATCGTTGATTCTTTCAGGGATATAGCACCAAACATCTTGGATTTTGTCTAAGCCTTCTTCGGCAAGCCACCAACGGATTGGATACTTGGCCTTAGCAGCCTTTTCCCATTCCGCCCATTCTTTACCTGTGCCACACTTTAGCTTAGTGGTGCCACGGATCCAATCTGCGAATTTTGAACAAGTCCAGTAGTTTCTCATATAATTTTCTTTCTGTCGAACACTTTAATTATACGATCTCTAGAAATATATGTCAATAACGATTGGAAAATGACTCAAAATTTTCTTTGATATCCTGCCAAATTTAGCATGATTGAATACTGCTCGTAGGCTTTTTGGACAGCAGGATTGGTATGCCGGTAGTGTGCTTCTTCGCGCTCTTTGTCCATAAGGATTTGGAACATATCAATTTCCCCCTTGCTGTGCCGTTGCATTCTAAAGAACCGCTTTTCTAGTTCTATCAAGGCCCTTAATCGTCCTTCGGGGATTTCTACAGTGAATACTCGTTCGGTTTCATACTCTACAACATCGTTTCGGATAAGATCAGCACGTTCGGGATCTGTGAAAAATCTAGGAGGATGATACCGTGCCCTACGCTTTTGATCGTTTAAGACACGGACCTCGTAGTTTTCACAGAAATCTTTGAGTTCCTCAGACATTTTGGATTAGACTTTCAGTCATAGGAAAGATAGCGGCAATAGCTTTAGCACAGGCCAATGCCACTATTTGATGTTCTTTCTGTGTGCCGTTACCTGAACGAAGCTCGATGAAATGCACCCACGAACGAAGTGTTCCATTCATATAGACACGGCTTTCTGTGTTACCTTCTGGCAGAACTGCACGAGCCTGTTCTTTGGCTATGCCATTCGACACAGCCCAAGTGTAGGTTTCACGAGCGGCTCTAATAACACTTTGTTGTTTTTCTTCCCATAGACGTGCAAGCTCTCTTTGCTCAGGGTCTGCCAAGTCCAGTTCGACAGAATTTTGTCTGTTTTTGGTGTCCTGCAACCGTGCTTCTCTAATGACGAAGTTAAGATCCTTTGTAGGGTCAGCGTATCGTTGAGAGAACTCTTGGAAGGAGAAACTTCTGTGTCGAAGAATCTGTCTTGCGATGTCTCTGGTTGTTGAGATTTCCACACACGCTGATACCATTTCAAGTGGCGACCAATGGGCGTGTTTAACCAAGTATCGAATGAGTTTTTCTGATGTCTCAGAGTTAAATTGGTTTGATGGATTTGAGACACGGGCGCAATACGCGATGAGTTCTTGCGCATCGTCGATGCCCAGGTCTGCAAATTCTGCTGTTGGTTGTGAGTAGGATACGAGACGAACATCCATTATTTTTCCTTCAATATTTTCCACATCTTTTCTTTTTCAAGAAGTTCTTTTTCAAGATCTATGTATTGCTGACGCAATGATTTTAATTGTTCCCACCGATCTTCTAACTCTGGATTGGGATGTAGTATGCCTAATCGTTCTTCGATCTTTTCTATCGATTCCATTAGGCTTTTACCGCCTACTTTGATATCCGACCCTTCTTGCATACTGATACCGTCTGTGGTGATATTTACCGACGGAGTATTGTAGTTGTATGCAGACCAAGAACTTACAGTGCTAGTTCCAGAGGCAAGTGTATATCCACCGTTAGGTATAGTTACACTTGCCGAGCCGGTAGTCCAAACAGAAGGATCTAAAGTGATAGTATCGGTGCCGTAACCGCTTATGCTATAAGTTGGCTGAGCGGCACCGTAATCAAGAACAACAGTATTATCGTCTTGATTCTGAGACATATTACTTGCCTGCGGCTTTGGCTTCTTTGCGGGCGTTCTTTTCTTCGGTGATTTCATTACGACGAGCCTTTACTAGTTTGGCTACTTCCTGTAACGCTTTTCTCGCTCTTGTGCCTGCTGCACCATTGCCTGCGGTAAATTTTCCATCTTCTGCTAGGAATTCTTCAAATTGTGTTTTTAGTTGTTCTACTGTGTTTGACATATAATGTTTCCTCTTTGTTAGTAGTATTCTACTTATAATAGAATTTGGTGTGGTCGGTAGGATTCGAACCTACAAAGGCTGTGTCTAAGACGGCGCCCTATAACCCAAGTGCGTTTCGCAACGGACCGGAGGTCTTCCATGTTCCACTCACGACCACAAGTATATTATATAACCGTGTTTTAAAATAATCAACCTCTAAGTGATTAAATATTATCAGTTTATGACAACCAATTTTCAAACAATACCATTTAACGATATAACACGATTTGGACAGAGGACTATGTTAGAACGTCCTTTGTTTTCAGTAAGTTGGATACTTGGTCGGTTCTGTAATTATAGTTGTTCCTATTGCTGGCCGTATGCCAGATCGGATAAACTAGATTATCAGTCACTAGATGTATACACTTCAACGATCGACGAAATAAAACGTCAAGCCAATATTAACGGATTCGATCAATTCCATTGGAGCTTCAGTGGCGGAGAACCTACAGCATATAAACAATTGAACGACTTGGTCAAACATATCCAAAGTGATAAAGTATCTAGTTACCAAAGTGTTCATATGACTACCAACCTAAGCCCAGGGAGTAAATGGTGGAAGACATGGTGCGATAATACTGCTTTGCTTCAACGTAGAAGTATCACGGCAAGCTATCATGCAGAGTTTGCCAAAGAACAGGAGTTCGGTGACAAGTGTTTGCAGTTGATATATGAGAATGTTTTTGTAACAGTTAATCAAGTAATGGTGCCTGATCAATTTTATCAATTATATAAACGTTGTGAACGATTACACAAACGTGGAATCAATGTTACTCTCAAGCCACAGAGTGATCCTACTGCTAGTTTTGTTGTGAACGGATACACCGAAGAAATGATTCGCTTGATGCAAACAGGATTTCCTCAGCAAAGTCGGGGTGAAGAAATATATCAGATCTCTTTGTATGATTCTAACGGACAAGAATATCTATTTGATCAGGCAGAAAGATTTAATGCCTTTGGTTTTAATAAATTTAAAAACTGGACCTGCAATAGCGGTTATCAAAGTGTCATTATCAGAAGTAACGAAGTTAAAAGATCGTATAGCTGTCACGATCAACCATTAGGAACACTAACAGAAGGATTTAAATTATTCGATTCACCTAGGGCCTGTGTCACAGAAACCTGTGTGAGTTCAGCGGATAGTAAGATACCAAAATGGATCTAATATCAATACATAACAACTGGCGAGATGATGTCTTGAACATAGACATAAATCTTGGTAATTACTGCAATTATAAATGCTGGTATTGCTGGCCTGGCAGTAATAGTGGAACACATAAGTTTCCTAATCTAGATCTGATTAAAAAGAATCTATCTCATCTCATAGACTACTATATTAACAATTCTGACAAGCGTATTTTTGATATACACTTCTGTGGAGGTGAACCCAGTCATTGGCCCAAGTTGATAGAGTTTGTAGCATTTTTAAAAGAAAAATACTCTTGTCTGATATCAATGACCACTAATGCATCTAAAAGTATGGAATGGTGGACTAAGGCAGCGCCGTATTTTGATCGTGTTCATGTTAGCTGTCACAGAGAATTTAGTGATCCGGAACATCTTAAAACTGTCTGTGACTATCTTTATAGTAATCGGGTAGTCGCTAGTGTTTCTGTGATGATGGATCCGCGTGCCTGGGACCAATGTATGAACATAGTAGAACAACTAAAGACCAGCAGAAAGAGCTGGACTATACGCTATGTAGAAATCATTGATCCTACAGTGGAATACAGCGACAATCAAAAACAAATTTTATCTAAGTTTAGAGCAAGAAAGCCTAACATATTCTGGTTCTTAAGAAATAACAAGTATTACATTAGTAAAGTTACTGCTGTGGATTCTACTAATAAAAAATATAGACTAGAGGACAACGAAATTTTATTAAAGAGATTGAATAATTTTTATGGGTGGAACTGTTCTGTGGGAGTTAATTGGTTAAACATAAGCATGAATGGGACTATAGCCGGAACCTGCAATCAAAAACTATACGGTGAAAATGAATATTATAATCTCTATGACACCGAATTTGCAGAAAAGTTTCAGCCTGTGTTACAATATTCTATATGCGAACAAACTTCTTGTGTGTGCAGTGTCGAAACAGTTATGCCCAAGTATAAAGTTTCTTCAAAGAAAGTAATACCGTTGGTAAAAATATAATGCAATTAGATTCTGAACACATTCTTTTTTGGATGGATGCTATTCGTAATAGCAATGATCCCAAACGAACCTTAGAATCATTTTGGAAAGGTCAGATTAGAAGTAAAGAGTGGTTGATAACGAATCTAAGACCTCAGATAAAGAGATTTGTTTCAATAGACATATGTGGTGGTTGGAATGGAGTTCTAGCCAGTATGTTGTTTCAAAGTGACGTGCCCTGTTTAAAAATAAGAAGCATTGACATAGATCCATCCTGTGAAGAAATCGCCAACACCATGAACAAATTAGAGCATATGGTTGGAAAGTTTCAAGCAGTAACCGCAGATATGTGTGACATAGAGTATACTGCCGATGTGATAATCAATACCAGCTGTGAACATTTATCTCAAGATCAATACGAACAGTGGAAGAAACAGTTACCGTCGAGCTCGTTAATTATTTTGCAAAGTAATAATTATCAAATTGATGAACATATAAGAACTGCTGATAGCTTAGAAGAATTCGAAAAACAAAGCAACATAGATGTTTTATGGAAGGGAGAGCTCGAACTTCCTCTTTATAGAAGATTCATGATCATCGGTCAGCTGACAGGTCGGTGATTTCTGGCCACGGAGATTTAGCATTAGCTCCGCAAAATAAGGTGCAAACAGCCGTTCGATGTTCGTTAGTCCAGCTTTCTTTAAGACTATTAAAAAAACTTCCACTGACTATTTCATTCCAGCAGTGATGATTTAGATTTATATGGTCGTCACCGTAGGTTGACCATATATATTCCCATCCTTGATTTATAGATTTTCCAAAGTCTGTTTCGTATTGGTATACTGCTGCGGCAGTGTAACAACAGGGAAATAGTCTTCCTTTGACATCGATGTATGCGCTCTGTTCTTGTATTGCATCGCAATCTATTTCTAGATGCTTGGTATCTTCTTTCCAGGTTTTAGGATTTGGCATCATTTTTATTTCGCTGACAAATTCTTTATCTGTAGAAGGTTCAATAGGAATATCGTTGTCTCCTACGATTTTAATTCCTTTTATTTCGCTCACCGGAAATCTATGAGACTTCTTAAGAACAAATTCCTTAAATCCTAGTTCTTGAGCTAATAATTTAGCTTCTTCTCTTTGATGTTCATTGTGACGAAACACTATAAATTGCCAACCGGCATTGCCGCCCGCATTTATAAAAGCAGTGATATTTTTAATTAAATTGTTCCATGAAACGTTGACTCTATAGATATGATTAGTATCTTCTAAACCGTCAATGGCAAACATCACTCTATCCCAAGGATCTAATTTTTCAGCTAATGATTTCCACCATTCACTAGACTTCATGCCCCCGTTGGTTGATATAGTTATTTTTATATTGGGATTTTTATTTTTTACAATGTCTATGACTTCTAAAAAATTTGGAGCAGCACAGGGATCGCCTAGCGTTCCTCCAAAATGTATTTTTTCTAAATTAGAATATACTTCCTGAGGAATACGCTCAGCGAAAAATCCAGAGTCGATGTATGATTGGTCAAATAACCCACTGTCAGTTCCTAGTTCTTCTCTAAGACACTGAGGACATCGTGCATTACAAATGGTGCTATTTTCTATTTCTATCACTTTTAGATTTTGATAAAACATTATTTTCCTTTAATTTCTATAAATGGTATTACAGAATTATACTTGGTTTGATCTAAAAGAAATGTAAAAATATCAATTATTTGATCTTCTATGATTACAGGTATAGGAGACGGTGCTTTGGTATTAAAACACCATGCAGGATTTAATAGTGTATGTCTAAGTTTGCTATCGTCAAATATAACTTCTTCGGAAAACTTTTGTAATCTATTTTTACAATGATCATCAGAGTTCATTCGCCAACTCATGCTACCTAATGTAATAAAATAAGTTTCTAGGTTAAGATCTTTATGCTGATTCCATAGTTTATCTAAAATTAAGTTTTGATTTTCATCCGGAATACAATTTATTATCACGTCATAGCCCAAACTCAATTCAACAATCGTGTCAATATTTTCAGGAACTGCATGTCCTGTTCTTCGAGAGATCGCTGTAGCATCAAATTTATCACTTAGAACTTTTCCAATTCCCTCTGTGCCACCGATAATTAATATTTTCATGATAATTTATTTTTTATTTCTAATAGCTCATCTACTAAATCGCTAGGATAGTTATGCCTAAAACTTTCAAAACAGATATTTTGTAGATTCCATAGATCATATTTTTTGTCGATATCTATATTAAATTTTTCTAATAGAGGTAGAAGTTTTTCTCTGCGACTGTCGCTGAGTTGAATTAGATATTCTCCTATGGATCGTTGTTCTTCTTTTCGGTCAAAGCTAAAAAACCAATTAAACGGTCTTAATATTCCATCATCGAATACTAGCCAACTATTTGGGTGCATACTGAATTTCAATATTCCTAAAGACCACATCTCTTGAAACCGTTGCTTAATTTGCTCTTTCCAGTTGGGCAAAACTTGATCGTATGAAGATCTATAACCCATCATATAAAAATCTTCTCCGGGCCACCTTATATAGATCTCTCTTTGTTTTTCATCAACATCGATCACTTCGGTTACGGGCATGATAGATTTAGCACTATGATAAAATTTTAATTCTCTACGAAATCGATCTTCTAAAAGATTTTCAGTCCACAGAGCGTTCTCGACGGGGTCTTTATGATAGTTAACATCTCTAAAAAACTTCATACAAAAAGTTTTTCTATCAGGACTAACATGAGCTGTATAAACTAAGTTAGCCCGATAAATGTCTCCGGGCTCTTCGTTCCAGTAGTAATCCCAACCGATTAACGAGTTTCTATCCATTTTGATTTAGTTTCTTTAATTTTTAAGGACAATCTTTTTTTAGACGAATCTATAATTTTTTTATCATGTATGATATGACTAAAGAGATAATATGTAAAAATGCTACTAGTATGAATGGCAGTTTCGTTTTTTATTTTATCTAAAATAACATCGATATCTTTGATGATATCAATTTTTAAAAATTCAATCTCTAATTTTTTAAAATAATCCCAGCTATTTAAAATTTTATCAACTTCAGATAACGTTTTAATGGCTTCGGACATACCGTTATCGGTCGACGGTTCTATCAACAAATCTCTAGAATTCGCCCAAGATTTTGAATAATTGAAATAATCTTTACCGTTCCATGTGTTATAAAGATTTTTCTTAAAATCTAGATTATAATCATTAATGTCAAAAAATATAATTTTTTTAGCACCGGTTTGCATAGCCATTGATTCTGCTAAAAAACCAGTTGCAGGAGCAATAACACAGTCGCATTTTTTTAATTTTGAAAACTTATCCCAGTGCAATACATTTAAACATTTTAAATTAGTTGAATGTTTAAACAAATATATAACTGCCGCTTGTAGCGGATCGAGATATTTGTTTACCCTGAGAGTTTTCAATGCTCTTTCGTAATGTTTAGAATTTAATTCTGGCCATATATAACCTCTTACTGGAAGAGTAGGGAACCCAAAGTCATTGATTTTTTCTTCTAATTTTTTATCAGAGGGGATGTCATTGTCTGGATTAAATCTCCAGGAATGATCAAAGTTTTGAACTGTAAATCCGTTATCTAAAACCTGCAATATTAAGTTAGTTCCGAATTTTTTTCTTCTTGTTATAATTCTTTTACCATACTTTACACTAAGTGGAGCATGGCCGTCATGCATATCTTCTTTGCTTCTTAATAGGCAAGGACCAGTATCTTCTCCTTCTTTAAAATCGATATTTTTGTTTATAGCTTTACAGTTGATAATGAAGCATTGATGATGCATATATGGACAATTATCTTCATCTTTATACCAAAGAAGATGAGTAATTAATCCAATTGACGGATCGATAGATTTAAATTTATAGTCTAAATAATCTCTGTCTGTGATTATATCTCCGGCAGTTTGCACAACTATCCAATCATATTTTTTTATATGTTTGTTGATATCTTCGTAGTTGTTTATAATTTTTAGATCGTATCGATTATCGCTCCACCATTCTTGGCAGGCAAAAGTTAACTGAAGCATTTTTGAATTCAACCAGTCGCTGTCAGTATAAGAACGAACTAGGCACAAAAGAACCTTGGATTCCATATTTCTCCATTGATGATATTAGAAGTTTTTTCCACTCATCGGTATTGTCGTGTCGATGAACGATCAAGTGATATCTATCTTCTTTGCTATTATTGTAAACGGCATGCTCTATACCTATGTTCATCGCATAGGTATCTCCGTTTTTGAAATTTAAAACTGTATTATCTCCCCAATGCCAAACACATTCTTTGGGATTGTGTAATGCTATGTTAACAGGTTCTATGTGTTTAACCGGAGCATCTATATGAGGCGCTATATACCCGCCTGCTTCTAGTAGCATAAATCTTACTCTACCGAATTTATTACAGGGAAATACATTGAGTAACCAATCAACAGTCACAGGACACATTTCTGCAGCCCGGGTCCATTTGTAATCTAACGCTGCCTGTTGCCCCGAAGCGTATCCATACGACTCGAACGATGCTGGCTTGTCATGTGCTAACCCATAAAGTGATAAAGAATACCATCCTTGATGTTTGTATTCGATTTCGTTGTCTCTATATTTTACAAACCATTGCCTTAGAGATTGTGCTTCTTTCAAAATTTCTTCATGAGGTATTGGCAGATCTATTTTGAGACAGTTGGATTCGGTTATCAGATATTCCTTCATAGAGCACAATAAATAATATACGTATTTATTGATAGCATTTTATAGGAAAAAAAATAATGATCAAAGGAATAAATGGACAGCCATATGTAGATATGACCTCATATATTGACCTCTGTGCCTTTGACGAATTACAATCTGAAATTATAAAAGGATTTGCTCTAGCCAGGGAACACGCTAAAGAAGGGACGTGGATGCATCCTGGAATGAAATTAGAAGATGCTAGTTACATAAGAAATTGGAAACCGATTTATCAAGCCATGGAAGAGTTTATGGCCCTTCCAGATTCCGATCCGATAAAACAGACAGGTATGTCGTTAATGCCTGGAGATTTTAAAAATTTTAAAGAAAGAAATATATTCACAAGATATTTAAAAATGTCTATGGGTGCCTATGATCCATATATCTACTATTACCTTTGGGAAGAAGGATCTTGGGACGACCGAACAGCTCCTCGCAAACTTACACCGGAGGCTGAGTATTTTCCTAACGTAGTAAAATGGATAGAATCTATGATCGATAACAAAATTTTTGATTCTATTGGCCGTGTGATATTTTTTGTCTGCGATCACGACGGTATTCCCTTTGAGCATAGAGATTTAGATATTAAAAATGGTTTATGGGAATCTAATCAATATACTGAACACAGAAACGAATTTATACATATTAGGCCAAATCTTCGTAAACCCTTTTATGTATGGGATCCAGAAAAACAAAATAAAATTTATATTAACACTCGAGCTGCTTGGTGGAATGATCAAGACTGGCACGGTGGTGATAGACTTATGCAGCAAAGTTACGGATTGCGAATAGACGGAAAATTCACTGAACAATTCCGTAAAAAACTAGGAATAGATCATTTAAACAATTATTGATCGCAGACTATCTGCAAGCTAATTTTAGGAACAAACCCTAGATTACAAGCCCCGTGCCATTCATTTTCGTTTTCAAATAAAAACAAATCGCCGGCTCGATAATTATTCAATGATTCCTTGCCGTAAAAGAACACATGCCCTGGCATATGGTCTTGGCAGGCCATCCAATATCTTTTAACAGGCTTAGGCTCTTTATATAGATCTTGATGTAACGGAAACATATCTCCTGGATTTAATTTGCAGAACCACCAATTAGAAACATTTTTAATTTCTTCAGGAATAGTAATTTTTTTATTAAAATGACTCTGATAATACAAAGTCCAACCGACTTTATAAAAATTGATTCCGGATCGACTCCAAAGATTTGCTAGACCACTTTTATAAGATTCTGGATTGTGCTCCGGTCTGCGATCTCCGTCAATCGATAAAATTGTATCAATCGCATGTTGCGGCAACCAGGTTTGAAAATTTCCTATATATTGCATGATAACTATATTTACTATGGAAGAGCAACGTCAAAAAATTATTAAGTTAGTAGAAGAAAAGACAGGATCCAAAACATTCTGTGCGCTACCGTGGATACACATGGCCACTCGTCCAAACGGTGATGTGCGCCTGTGCTGTGTGACCAACGCCTCTGGAGCGAAGACAGGAGTTTACGATGTAGGCCTTGTCAAAAAAGAAAATGGTGAACCAGCTAACTTCGGAAAAGATACTCTAGCCGAAGCTTGGAACAATGACTACATGAAGTCTGTTCGTAAGACCATGTTGGAAGGAAACATTCCTGCTAGTTGTGCTAAATGCTTCGAAGAAGAAAGTAACGGAGTAGTAAGCAAACGTCTTTGGGAACACTATGAGTGGAATAAAAAAGGTCTTGACCTAACACAGTTAGTCAAAGATACCCAAGAAGACGGCACAGTTCCTGATAAGATTCGCTACCTAGATCTTAGATTAGGGCATACCTGTAATCTAAAATGTGTTATGTGTTCGCCACATGACAGCAGTCGTTGGACACAAGATTATGATCAGTTAGTATCTAAAACCAAAAGCACTGTGGTGCTAAAACAAATAGGTTGGCGTGCCGAAGAGTTTAATAATCAGTGGTATGAAAAGCCGGAGTTCTGGACAGAAGTATTTGATCAGATTCCTAACATTGAAGAGATTTACTTCGCTGGCGGCGAGCCGCTGATGATTAAAGAGCATCGTAGATTCTTAGAAGAAATAGTTGCTAGAGGTTATGCAGCTAACATACAGTTAAGATATAACTCCAACGGAATCCTTATAGATCAAAAAATGATCAACCTGTGGACTAACTTCAAGCAGGTAAGATTTGCCTTTAGCATAGATGCTCTAGGTGACAGAAATTACTATATCAGATATCCTAGCCAATGGAATGAAATAGAACAGAGTCTACGGATACTAGATGATACTCCGGATAACATACATGTCAGCATTGCCTGTGCTGTGCAGATATTCAATGTAAAACATATCGTTGATTTTGCTAAATGGAAGCTCGGTCAGGGTTTTAAAAAGATCAATAAGTTTAAGATGGACGATTTTGAAACAGGTGGAGGCATAATCAGTCTGCATCTGTTGTTCATTCCTACGTTCTTAAGTGCTAGACTGTTACCCAAAGAAGATAAAGAAGAAGTAAGGCGTCAGTTTATGGATTTTAAGCAGTGGCTCTGGGACAACTATAGACAAGATGATAACTTTTGGAAACATAATCCCTACGGTTGGGCCAGATGGGAAGGTATCTTAAAGTTTATCGAATCCGAGGACCACAGTCATCTGTTACCAGATTTCAAAGAATATGTAGAAAATCTAGACAGCATAAGAAACTTAAATGTTGCGAATTACTTTCCGGAACTTACTCATTTACTAAAATGAAATTTTGTAGAATAAATCTTTCTAAAACAAACTACTCTGTGATGCCCAGCGGCACATGGAACATCGTCCAGGACCGAAACAGCGATCAACTCAATGATATCTATAAGGCCTACTGTAGATATAAAAAGTTTGACAGCGTGATGCCTGTATTTGATTTACAATACCTAGATGCAAGTGTAGATTTAATAGGATATTATGATAACGGATCTTTGGTAGCTTGGGATATGATCCGTGTTTATGATTCTAAAAATGCCGAGGCACTACAGTTTGCTTGGAACTATGCTAATCCGGATCTGAGGCTAGGCATAGAAAGTCTAAAGAATGCCTGTGCTATCTATAAGGATCGAGGATTCGAATATCTATATCTTGGAATGACTGCCAAATACAAACAAGATATAGACGGTTACGAAGAATTAGGACCTCTCTGATCTCCAAGCAACAACATCGTCGTAGAGAGCCGCAGGCCAGTTATCATAATAACCCTGCGGTTTAAGTTTTAGGCTAGCCGAATTTATCTTTTCTAACTTCTGCACCAGTATTATATTATACCTTCCGTTTCTAAAATCTAAATGATGAAACGGTTCGGGTATGTCCTTGTGATCTTCTAAGCAAACGAATCCGTAGGGCATCCAATAATCGTTTATGCATCTTACGTCTAGAGAAAATTTAACAGGGTCAACATCTCCGCAGACAAAGCACACAACATCATACTGGTCATTCCAAGTATCAAGACAACTGTTTATTTCGTTGGCATAGTCGTAGACTTCTAAAAATAGTATCTTGGCTGATCGAGCATAAGGACAGGGCGGAAGATTATTCAACAGCGGCTCGGGCCTGTCTAGAAACTCCGAGATCCATTGCCTAAGATATTTTTCAGACTCCGTAATCAACCTGTCCACCTCTTCTTCTAATGTCTAAAGTAAGACAATGCCAGCCACCGTCCCAAAAGAATCTATTTCTTAAAGGACATACTATAGGTTCTAGACCTAGTTCTTTGAGAACTTTGATCAGTTCTGGATTTTCAGCATTGATTACAACGTGCTTATCATCAACTATCAAACAGTTAAGATCAAAGATAGTTTCTTCGCAGTAGCCAGTCCAATTCGGTAAGAAAGCATTTACAAACTCTGTGAACTGATCGTTATGTTCTTCACCGGGAACCCACCAAGCTCCGCGATTCTTGTCTCGCAGTTCAAAGAATGCTGCTACCTTGTCCCACTTAGAATCTTCAAAGTAAACGACTTTCCAATCGCCGAATAAATTTTCATTACCTTTAAACCAAGGTCCAGCTATCACATAACCTGGCTTCAATACACTGAAAATGCTGTCTAAGTGTCCGCCTATTTGTAGGCTTTTATAATTGAACATAGGGAACTTGTCTTTTAATAATGACAGAATATCTTCACTTTGCCATAAGTCAACTATACAAGTTTTACCCAATCGTGTAAGATTTGGACTACAGAATCCTGCTAGATTGTTTACTCCTTCTGTGGGATTTTTTATGTAGTAGTCGGGCTCGAGACCGTTGTCGATCGCCTGAGATCTAAGATTAACATGTGTTCGGCTAAATTGATAATTACCGTTATATATAGAAAGATCGACTTGATCTTCACCAAACCATTCAACAAACTTTTTTGTGTAACCCTGCACTTCGAATGTTTTGTCAGTGATCAACAACTTGTTGCCCATGATGATGCTGTCGTCTCTGATTTGTAAAGGGCTGGTAGGAATTAGATTATTTTTAACAATATTCAACGAATTATTATAACCCAATTTACCATTAACATCGACGTAATCGAGTATACTGTCTTTATAACCTAGCTCTTTAGGTGATGCTTGTAAAACCTGTATGTTGTGACTCTGCATCTGCTGTTTGAAATATTCGATATCTTCGTTGGTTTCGTCGACAATCTTTTTTAGAACATCGGCAATCTTTTTGTTTTTAACTCCGTCAAAGAAACTGCTATCATAAGTGCTGCCTACTGCGACAACTTCCAGGGGTTGTAGTTCGTCCCAACTATTGATTTTTATTTTTTCAGACATTACTTTTCCTTTGTTAACGGTATATCAGCAGCACATGTGCACCAGTCTCGTGTGCATATAACTGGATCGCTAGGAGCAACAAATGTTCCATCATAGATGTTTCCCAGACTACCACCTACCCTACAGGTAGCACGATGCACCTCCCCATCCCAATTGATCATGAGGCTTTCGAGACCGGCGTTGCATGTCCATCCTTTAAATTGATTTAGATGTTTTTTAATAACATCGTTGGCATGAAAATACACAGGCTCTTCATTGCTTTTATATATTACAGTGTTTGGCTTTACTGTAGCTTCGTGATCTAGAATCCATTGAAGATCTTTTCCTTCATATTTTAGATCATCGAATACATTATGATCGCCTTCAGTCCAACGAATTCTTCTGACAGCATATTTGATACCTATTTCGTTAAATTTTTTAACAACAGTCCTACATTGATCCATGTATTTGTGATGAGCCATTATATTAACAAAGAAGTCTCTTTCTGTGCTATCATAAAATTTTAATATTGTATCGACTATTCTAGTATAATCGTGTTCGAAGTGTAGGCTAAACACGATATGATTAAAATACATTTCGTTATTCAAATACCATTGATAGCCTCTAGTTCCATTTGTTGTTACATTAACCCAGAAGATATTTTTTCTTTTAAAATAATCAAATAGGTCTTCTATGTCGGGGTGAACACACGGTTCTCCTCCGGTAAGACTGATACGTAAGGGTTTTCCGATCTCACATAACCTATCTACAGTTTTTTCTAGTATGTTTATATCGGTGTGGGGACTGTGATTATCATGGATGGCACTAGGACAATAACTACAATCATAGTTACAGCGTTTGCCAAGATTCCATTCTACCTTGATTTGATCCTGATGAGGCCAGGAACTGGTTACCTTATACATAGTTCTTGAACTCCGGAGTGACTTCTGTGAAACTCTGCTGTCTAGTTTGATCTAATCTGCGATTAAACTCTACACAGTCCGGCCACAAGTGACTTTCGTCTTTGGCTCTTAGGAAGTTCTGCACACCTTCTATTTGTTTTGTAGTAAGATCTATCAGCATAGGATGTTCTTGACACAATTTGAATCTCGACATCTTGCTCTTGACTGCTTCAAGCCTATCGTAGGCCAGGTCTTTGAGTGGTGCCGGCAGTGTTTGTATAGACAAGACATTGGGATACTTGACCATATTAGTATAGAATACTATGCCAAGATCGTCTAAGAAGTATTCGATCATCTTGTCTAAGACTAGGATGTTACTGACCTGAACGGCCACAGCACCAACTATGCGACTGATATTAGGAATAGTCTGTATCTGCTTGATATTGTTGATAAGTTCTGTCCAACTAGCATTACCACGAACATATTCATAACTAATACCTATGCCATCTATGCTGATATTCACCGCCACTGATTTAAACTTGGGCCAGTATTCCCAGACAGTTCTATTCTTTTTGCCTAGCATACTTAGATTAGTGGCGTATTTTATTTCTATTTGATCTCCGTAGGGCGCCAACATATCTAATATACGATAGTGTTGCGGGTCCATCAATGGTTCTCCACCGGCAAACTCTACTCTGCGGAAGTAGGGAATAAGTTTTTCAAAGCTGGTCCACCAGTTAGGATTATCTTCAAACTTATCTAGATGAGGTTTGATCTTTAGATTGTGTTTTTCTATCAGGCCAACCATTATGTTATTTTCTTTGACATAGAATTCTTCTACGGAATCCCAATCATTCCATGCAGTGCTGTCCATAGGATGACACATACGACACTTTAAATTGCAGAGATTATTAAGTTTGATCTCCATAGTAGGAATATCAAAGGGCATAGTGTAGTCATCTCGTAGTTTATCTAGAGCATTTGGATATAGATTAATACGTGCTTCTGGTATCTCACCTGTGATATGTCGTTGGCGCAGGCTTTCTACTCCCTGATCTTCTAGGCTAAAGCAAGGCTCGCACTCTTTAGGGCGTTGTCCATCGAGCACCTGCTTGCGGATACGGCACATATTTTCGCCGTTCCAGATTTCTTCTAGAGTGTTGTCCTGTATGAATCCTATAGGATGACTGCGGCAGCAGACTTGTATACCACCATCTTCTCTAGTTGCCAATCCTGTAAAGGGATGCATACAAAATGTTTTACTTGTTCTGTTCAATTGCCCACTCTCTTTCTTTGCACCAGAAACACTTGCCGCATACAGGAACATACTGTCCTGGTTGGTAATTTTTATAATCGATATCTTCAAATGTTCCCTCACAGCTACGAGTTAGATCTAACAATTCTGTTATTTCTAATCTGTGATATTGTTTTACTACCCATGATTTCTCAACAAATCTAAAAGGATGCACTGCCCATCTATCCATATGTTGCATCAACAATAGATGTTGATTATTTTCGTTAGGATCGATATCTCGTTCACTCATACCTTGGAAGTCTACGTCTTTAGGATTCCTAGTAACTGCATTATAATATGCATCTATGTTGTATCGTTGGCAGATATATTCTGCATATGCACGTTGTTGTATATTATCTCCACTGACTTTTTTGCCGTATTCGTCTGTGAGACTAGGCCCTATGTTTCCGTATTCTAGCTCAGGAGCGATAAAGTTAGTATGTCTTAGGAATCTTGCATGATAAAATCTTTGGAACAACCAGTTATAGACACGATCAGCATCCGTTTGTTGCCAGGGTTTGGTCTTCCAACACCGCACATGATTAACGATGTGTATAGTGGTATCGTGATCCTTGGCTAGTTCGCAGAGTATGTAGGCAAGCAGAGCACTGTCGGCACCGCCACTTAAGGCAATACCTACGTTTTTCCAAGATCTATCAAAAGGTATTTCTACTCCGTCGATATTATGTCGATGCATTTTCTAAATACCTTAATAGGGGACTGACTCCTACTGGTTGGTTATTTCTCATAGCTATGTGTATAGCCTTGGTAGGCTTTAGATCGAAGTCCTTGCACATCTTTTCGTAGTGATGTCTATGTGTCCGCCACAGATGATCGGGTTCTAGATTTCTCAAGAAGTGATCAGCGATCATAACTGGTATGCGATTATTCATATGATAATCGTTCATGATAGTGATAGCATCTGCTTCTGCGGATTTAGTCCATCGAAGTGCTATTCTGTTCCAACCTAGACCTAGACCTTTAGATAAACTAATGCCCACAGATACCACAGCAGGGTGATCAAAATTGAAATCAATAGCGCGGCTACACGTGATCCATGCGCCGTCGATATGTATCCTAATATTTTTTTCCATACACTCATTTAGAATGCTCTCCATGTCGGGGTGTTCTTCGCCTAGGCTAGGAAACGGTAATGCTATGATCAAAGGAACGTTGGGTTTTAGATATCCAGGAACGCTGTAGGTTAATTCTGGATTCAACCTATTATGATATCTGTAATCTCCTTTGAGGATCTGCACAGGTCCTTGCATATAGATAGTGTCTATGAATTGTGTGCAACCGGTGCAGATATCTGTTCGGTGAAAAGAATCTAATCCTCTTAGATCGTTAACGGTAGATTTTGATAGCCATCCTTGGAAATTCCGTTGGAAGTTTGGATACAGTTCGTCCGTGGTATCCTTTTCGATGTTTCCGTCTAGAACATCCTTGATCAAAGATTCTATTTTTAAATCTGTAAGAGGCTGCGGTCTCTCGACTTCTAGAAATTCTTCAGAGTAACGTTCTGCTATTTTGATCCGCATAAATATCTTACTTGATAATAAGAGTATTTAATGCTAGAACAAACCGGTAAAATATTTTCAATCGAACCAATCATAGATCAAGTGCAGGGTCTATATTTTGAAAAGCGTTTAAATCTTAATAAGCCCACAGGTTCTTATTTTGGAGATCCTTGGGAAACTCTAGACGAGTTCAAAGATACAGAATTGGGCCGCGTGTTGGAAAGCATAGGACCCATCGGTGAAGCTAGGCTACTTAAGCTATCCTCTGCGGAAACTTATACAGCTCACGGTGATCCGGATGATAGATATCATCTAGCCATCGTAACAAATCCTCACAGTTACCTTATAGATCTTGACTCGGGTTCTATGCATCACTTGCCTGTAGACGGAAAGTTGTGGCGAATGGATACTTCAAAGATACATGTTGCTGCTAATTTCGGTGGAAGAGATCGCATACATCTTAACATAAGACTGCTGTTGCCAAAGTTTGATCTTAGCAAACCAAATGTCAGGGTTATTTTTGAAGGCGGAGACTTTGATTGGAAGCAGGAAAGTTATATAGAAATAATGCCCGCTCTGAACAAACTTATCAAGTCGGGTTATGTTACAGGCTTTGATCGAATCAACGATAGAGAAATACAGCTAAATGTGGTCGATAAGATACTAATAGAACCTATACTAGATAAACTTAGATCTAAGGGATTTGCTGTTACTGTTGTTTAACTGTATGAGTATATAGTGTATCATACAGGGTAGTTGAACAGGCCTTGATACACGACAATGGTTTATTATCGCTATTCCATGCTTCGTGTAATTCTTTCCAAAAATTTTCTTTTTGTAAAATTTCTAAAGCATTTATCTGATTGAGGTTCGGAATTCCGATATTTTTAAGAAACTCTTTAGCTTCTTGGCTCATAGTATTTCTTATAAAAGAAAATGCAGATTTATCTTCTAATATAAATTGATCAACATAATCAAACCCGATCCAGCAGCACGGTAAAAAATTTCCCATACTATCAACATACACTTGGTTCAATGTAGTGCATTCAGGTTCTATTTTTATAGAAGATTTTATTTTCTTTAATGCAGTATTTGATCTAAGATGATCTAAATTAATTTTAAATTCTTGTCTCCATTGATCTGTTTTGGCCGGTTTCAAATAATATTCTATATTACCATCTTTATCTTCGACTGGTAATTTTTCTTCTCCATAAAATCTTTTAGTGCTTTTAAAATTAACGTCTTGGAATCCTATTTCTAATAAAAAGTTTTTTAGATCATTTATAGAAGATTCGTTGTGTTCAAAAACTAAACTATCTGCTCTTGCTATTCCGCCTGCTGATATAAAGGCTTTGGCATTTTCTATAATTTTATCAAAATCTGTGCCTCTCCTGTATAATTCGTGTTGTCCTTTAAATCCGTCTATACCGAAGATTACTGTAGAATTTTCTCCCATCGATTTTGCTAAACGTTTCCACCAATCTGTATTTCTCGCACTTCCGTTAGTGTGTATAGCTAACCTTGCTGTTGAATTAATCGATCTAATATATTCGAAAATTTCTAAACAGTCTTGTGCAATGATCGGATCTCCATAATTCCCGCAGGCATAGACATTATTCAAAGTTTTTAAAAACTCAACAGGGAACCATTGTTTAAATTTTTCTAAAGTGATCTCTGTTAAGTTAAGATATTCTCGTTCTCTGCCGCCATTATAATTTCTAGCACACATAGGACACGATGCTTGGCATTTGTTAGTTAATTCGAGATGCAGAGATTTTACATTGTATGGATACATGAATATTCTTTTATTTTAGGATTCCAATCATTGAAAGAGAAAGCATCGTTATCTTTATAAATGATATTCTGAAAGCAGCGAGGATCATCTCCGTTGACTACTTGAACAAGACCATCTACAGTTTGCCAACCGCCCCCGAAGCCTAACCAGATACGCTTCCACTGTTGCCACCAACGTTGTTCTCCTCGATAGTCTCGGTCTCTAGACTGCATAGAAATAAACATGAGATTTCTAACCACCGGACTCGATTCAACCATCGCCGGTAGAATAAGATCATGTATGGCTCGCATACGGTTGCGTAGATCTGACGTGCGGTATTCGGGGAACAGATAAAATCTATTCAGAGCACGACCCACGCTGGGATGATATCTTCCGTTATTATAGATACCGCAGAAACAGATAGGATCGTCGGTAGCCTTGACATAGGTAATAGAAAATATATCATGATCCTCGACTACACAGTTCTTTTCTGTGTAGTTTTCTCGTAGCCAGTTATCTTCTTCTAGACAAAGATCTCTAACCTTATTCCACTCGTCGGTAGTTTGATTAAAAACGACACATCGATATGTATCGTTTTCGAATTCTTTATAAATCATTTAACTAAGAACTTGTTTATAGTATGTCCTATAAGATCGAATGGTCCTAACACTAGACGTTTAGCATCATAATGATGCGTATTTTGATAACTTTCTCCGAATGATAAAATACAGAGCCAGTGGCTGTTCTTAGAATCGTCTGACACGTCGTGATAGATTCTTTCTCCTATAATATGACCAAACACGCCTACAGCCTGTAGACTAGTAAATGTCATAGCACTAGGGAATGCCCACATCCAAAATACCAAAATAGGATTGATAGCAAATAGTATTAGGCAGTAGATAATCTGTATTTTAAAATAGTGATCGTGTAGGAATTTCTGCACAGGATCTCTTAGAAGATCCCTAACTACTAGGGGAGAGGTATTTACATGCCAGGGTCCGAATATCCAAGATTTAACAACACCGTTATGCGAATAGTAAGGATCTTTTCCCTCTACATCGCTGTTAGCATGGTGTAGTCGATGCTGTCCTACCCAACTGATACAACTCCCAATGCCTGCCAATGTTCCGGCAATCAAGAATGCCAGCTGAACAGGCCTCGATGCTTCGAACTGCTTATGAGAAAACAATCTATGATAACCTCCAGATACTCCAAAGTTAAACACAATCCAGGTAGCCAAACCTAGAGCTAAGCCCCACCAACTGAAATAAAATATCAGTCCGGTAAACGCTAAAATGTGGGCGATAAGAATGGTAGTTTTTACTTTTTGATGCAGAGTCATTGTTTTTCCTTATAGGGTATTTACCGGGTATAAATTTTATGCGAAAGTAAAAAGACTGTAAATATGTGATGCTTTCTATATCGCATTCTCTAATAGTTAGAACTTTACAACTATTAACTCATCTATTGTTCTTTTCGGGTATTTATTATGGAAATACCAGCTATTGGTTCTTGTCTGTTTTTCTATATTATCTAATAGGCATTTTAGGAATCAATATAGGATATCATAGATTGCTTGCACACCGATCGTTCAGAACTTATAAATTTGTGGAACGTGGTTTGTCTCTATTGGGCTCGTTAACAGCTATGGGATCGCCACTGGCATGGGTGGCTGTTCATCGGCAACATCATAGATTTTCAGACACTGAATTAGACCCGCATAGTCCTCATCGAGTAGGAATTCTTAGATCGTGGTTGGGATTTTGGGGGAAGGTAGAAATATCATCAATGACTACTAAGGATTTGAGAAAAGATAATTTTCAAAAGTTTTTACACAATTACTATCTTCAAATTAACATAGCTTACATACTTGTATTATCGATTATAGATCCGCTATTGATTATTTTTGCTTGGGCCGTTCCTGCGGTTTTAATTTTTCATTCAGCTGGTGCATTCGATGTTGTAGCTCATATACAAGGTTATAGATCTTACGAAACCAAAGATCAAAGCAAGAATAGTTGGATAGCGAATATAATCACCATGGGGGAAGGTTGGCATAATAATCATCACGCTAAACCGTCTGCGTGGTGTCAAGGTGAAAAATGGTGGGAAATAGACCCACCATCTTGGATTATTAGGTTAATTAGATTAACCTAGAACTTGCCAAAGGGTTCCGTTCCAGCCCTTCCATTCCTTAGTAGTAGAATCAAACACGATCCAACCTTCTGCAGGCGTTGACGGTAAGCTACCCGTGGCATACGATCCTGGTTTAAAAATAGGAGCAGTCAATACACCGTTACTGCTGAAAATCATTTGTTTGTTTGCTGTAAAGATGTCATTGGTTCCGTCAGCTACAGTAATAACAAATTTTCCAGGAATACTAGGATTAGCAGAGTTAGGAACTCCGTCAGCAGCAGCAAACATCGCAGAACCTGGAACATGGTCTGTGCCGTTGTGTCCTAGGAATAGCATACCGCTAAAATTGTCACCGTTATTTAATGTTGTGGGTGACGATGTTGTTCCGCGAGAACCGTAGAAGCTAACTAAAGAAGTTGTTGAAGTTCCATCAGTAATACCAGTAGCACTGATACCGGGCTGTGTTACACCGAAGTTAGTGAATACATCGATGCTAGCGCCATCGAATCTGATAACATTATTTGCATTTGAATTAGTAATAGATGTGCCGTTAATGCCAATATATCCGCCTAGTGTGATGCTGGTCGCTGCAATAGTTTTAGCAGTAGCGTCGAATACCACAGAACTGTCTCCAGCTTGAACATTGCCTCGTTGGATACCAACGTGTGTTCCTTGGATAGTATTTGTAGAAGTATTAACTAAAACTGTGCTGTCGTCGCCGATGATATTTGCATTGATATTCTGACCGGAACCAAAACCTGGAATTGGTGCGCCTGCAATAGTAGAACCTGCTGGCAGATCTACTGCCGACCCCGACGCTGTGATAGTAGCTGAGCCTAGTTTGATACTAGATCCACTTAGATATAAATCGCGGAATCTATAAGTTGCAGAACCTAGGTCATAAGTTTCGTTAGCATTGGGAATAACATGTCCCTTTACTGTTCCGTTTAAATTGATAGCGCCTGTTGACACATTAACTAATACTGTGGCATCATTTGCCACTGTGTTGGCATTGACTGCTGTTGCGCCGATAGTTCCTACATAGTTAGATAGGTTAACTGCGGCATTAATTCTGTTTGCGGTATCTGCTGTAGAATCATAAGTAAAAGCGATATTGCCGTTTGTTGCATTACCGGCGACCAATGCTGCACCGACGGCATCTTGAGCATCTTCGTTAGTATAACCTGTAATTGGCACTCCACCTAAAGTAGAGCCATTTCCGACATACAGGCGTTCTGTATTCGTAACAAACAACAATTCACCTGCGCTCAATGGCAGCGTCATTGCTGTTCTTTCAGCTTCAGTGCCTCTGCGAATCTGTAAGGGCATAGTAATAACTCCTGGAAATATCCTATTCATTATATTTATGCCAGCCAAAAAAATAGGGCTCCTAAGAGCCCTATAAAGTGCGTAGTTAATGTCACATAGTAGGACCGTTGCCGTTCCTAAAACCTACTTCACCACCTTCTGCTTCTATACGCTTGATAACGTCTTCGAATAAGATAGGAGCAAAGTCTGGTGTTTGTTCTACGCAAACACAGTGGTAACGTGGATCGATCTCGTCACTGTATAAAACTTCACCAGTCCTAGCATCAACGCCACGAGCCTTACGAACACGGTTTGCGTGTAAGTGACCGTGGATGTTAACACCAAACCGACCCAAACTTTCTGCGTGAACCGGGATGTGCGACAAGATCATACCGTTCATCACATGGTAGGCCCTCAACTCTCTAAAGTATTGACGATATTCGTCATCTCTAAAGATATCGTGGTTACCACGGATCAACACCTTGTCACCGTTCAACCGAGCCAATGTTGACATAGCCTTACGGTTGATAACAACGTCACCTAAGTGATAGACCTTGTCTGTGGGCTTGACTCTTTCGTTCCAAGCCTTGACCATAGCTTCGTCCATCTC
>JACCDP010623720.1_pt1 | contig 32960 bp, 30 predicted proteins | sample 7445841 | NCBI WGS metagenome assembly JACCDP01 (sample SAMN15323441, study PRJNA562643) | freshwater metagenome | isolation source: river surface water | place: USA:Blue River Watershed | collected 2017-08-17 | reverse complement strand
TATAAAGCCTGGCAACGACCTACTCTTCCGTGCCTTAAGACAAAGTACCATTGGCGCTAAAGGGCTTAACTGCCGAGTTCGGAATGGGATCGGGTGTTACTCCTTTGCAATAATCACCAGGCGAGATTTTGTATATTAGCAGCCCCACTTTGTAAATATAATAAAAATTCAATTTTAACTTATAAAATGTGTTTTATATTGAATTAATACTTTTAAATCTAATAAAGTTAGATAGAAAATTAGAAAATGATTGCGCGTTTTTTACAAGCTATAATAAGATTTACATATTCATTCGAAAATCTTGGAATGATTTCTTCCATAAAAATTATTTGGTTCCGCATATTAAAAAAAAATATTAATGTTAAAATATCTACAAAAAAGTTTGGGGAAGTGTTTTGGAATACAAAGAGAGATTGGGTAATTACACATTTTTATACTCCTCAAATAGAAATTTTTTCGCCAAATAATAAAATTGAAGTAAATTTAATTGTCGATTTAGGAGCAAATATTGGAATTGAAACTTTAAGATTCGCAAAACTTTATCCAAAAGCCAAAATATTTTCAATTGAAGCTGTAAAAGAAAATTTTGAAACTTTAATAAAAAATACGAAGAACATGTCGAACGTAACTTCTATAAATGCTGCTATTTGGGATAAAAATTCTAAATTAAAAATAATAAAGAAATCAGAAAGTGGTCAGGCAAGATATATACAGGAGGTTAGAAATTCAGATAAATTTCATATAAGAGGAATGCCATTTAATAAAATCTTATCTGCATATTCAATTAAGGGTATCTGTATACTAAAAATTGATATTGAAGGCGCTGAAAGAAAACTTTTCAATAAATCATGCAAAAATTGGCTACACTTAGTCAAGTGTATAATAATGGAGGTTCCTGACTCTGATTTCCCATTCACAACTCAAAAAATTTTAAAATTATTTATAGAAAATAATTACAAATTTAATACATATATTAATGGAGAAAACCTAATCTTTATAAGATCTGACATTAATTGGAAACCACGAAGTATTATTAGTTATTAAAATAATTATATTAAAAACTTACTAAAATATTTATGTAGATTAGTTTACTAATATTTATTTATAGAAGATACAAAGCTCGTGTAAGCTCTAATAAAACCTTCTTTGAGACTAATCTTTGGAAACCAACCATATTTTTTTGCTAAAGATATATCTAAAAGTTTTCTAGGCGTTCCGTTGGGCTTTGATTTATCATATTTAATTTTAATATTTAAATTTAAAGATTTAATTATAAAATTAGCGTATTCTTTTATTGTAAAATCTTTTCCTGAGCCAATATTTATTAAAGTTTCTTTTGTCTTTTTCAGCATAAAGAATATGCAAGCATCAGCAAGATCATCGACGTATATCAATTCTCTTTTTACCTTTCCAGTACCCCATAGAGTTATTGTTTTTTTATTTTTTATTTTAGCTTCATAAACCTTTTTAATAATAGCTGAAAAAAAATGTGAAGTTTCACTATTATAATTATCTCCGGGTCCGTAAGTGTTAGTTGGCATCAAAGACTTATAATTTGTTTTGTATTGCAAATTATAATTTTCACACATTTTAATTCCTGCAATTTTTGCAATTGCATAAGGTTCATTTGTATATTCAAGACCTCCTTTAAGCAGATACTCTTCTTTAATAGGCTGTTTACAATTTCTAGGATAAACGCAACTAGATCCTAAAAATATTAAATTATTAATCTTATTTAAAAAAGCACCATGTATTAAATTGCTTTGTATAATTAAATTTTCATGAATAAAATCAGCTCTATATTTGTTATTAGCAGCAATTCCACCAACTTTGGCTGCTGCTATAATTATAGCCTTTGGTTTATTTTTTCTTAAAAATTGATAAACTTTTTTTTGATCAGAAAGATCTAAATATTTCCTATCTACCGTCAAAATATTTTTGTAATTATTAAATTTTAATCTTCTTACTATTGCTGAGCCTACTAAACCCTTGTGACCAGCGACATAAATTTTTGAATTTTTGTTTATATTCATGTAAATTAAAAATTATTTTATAACTCGCTAATAGAGTTAAAAAATTTATCAAATTGAAATTGAAAATTCATGTTTTTATTAAACAATATATGAGCATTTTTTTTTAATTTTAAATATATTTTTTTATTATTTAATAAAAAATTAATAGCTTGTGATATCTGATGTGGCTTTTTAGCGTCGACTATTTTATAAATATTATACTTTTTATTAAATAAAATAAAATCTCTATTTTTATGAGTTATAAATGGAACATTTGCATATAAATAATTATTAAACTTTGTAGAGGTTCCTGCCATATATTGATGACTAATAGAATTTGGCTCATAAAAACATATTCCTATTTTTGATCTAAATAAAATTTCAAACCACATTTCGTTTTTAACCAAAGTAATAATTTTAACCCTGTCTTTTAGTTCATATTTTAAAATTATATCTTGCAATTCTGTTAAGTATTTTTCCGAATTAACAACCCCTGCGATTATTAACATTGTATTTTTTTTCCAAAATCTTACCGACAATATTAATTCTTTAATATAATGATTTGGGCCAATTGAACCTAATCTACTCACTAGCATAATGTTATCATTAATGTTTAATATTTTGCTTAATGACTTAGAGCGCTTAGGATAATAATTTTTTGGGAAACAGTTTAAGAACTCAATTACTTTAATATTTTTAATATTAGCTAAATTTATAAATTTGTTTCCACGTCTAGCATTTGGAAAGGTTAAGATTTTACAAAATCTAGCGAAAAAAAATTCAAGTTTTGTTTGCAAAAAAATTTTAATTTCCCTAATATTCTTTGGATCGTCAAAATCAAAATTATGATAAATAATTTTTAACCTAGGAAAGAAAATGTTTAAAAAAATATTACAAAATAAAGCTTTTCTATTGTAAATAACTAAAAATTTCGGCTTATATAAAAATATTAACTTGAAACTAAATAAAAAAAATAAAAAATAATCTAATAAAAAAAATATTTTTTTTTTTCCTCCAAAAGAATAAAATGAAGTTTTTTTTCCAAAATCTATTTCTCCTAAACTGTCATCTTCTACTTTGTGATGTATAATATGAACGTTATAATTTTTTTCGCAAAAACTTTTGGCAGAGAAAATTAGCGTATTGTACCATCTAGGATTATCCCAAATAGCAAATATAATATTTTGCATTTTACTGATATTAAGATTGAATTTGTCTAAAAATCTTTATTGCCTACTTCTTGTCTAATCATGTCCTGAATAAGAGTTTTTAGATTAAAATTTGCTTTCCATTTAAGTTCTTTCCTTGCTTTAGAAGCATCACCAAGCAAAGTATCGACTTCTAATGGTCTAAAATATTTTTTATCACATTGAATGACTATCTTATTATTATAATATCCCTTTTCATTAATTCCTTTGCCTTTCCAGTTTATTTTCATTTTTAATTCTTTCGCTGCTATATTAACAAAATTTTTAACAGTGCTTTGTTTTCCAGTTGCAATAACATAATCATTTGGTTGTTTTTGATTCATAATTTTCCACATTGCCTCAACATAATCCTTTGCATGACCCCAGTCTCTTTTGGCGTATAAATTTCCTAGGTATAGTTTATTTTCAGATCCTAATTTTATCTGAACCAATGCAGAAATAATTTTTTTAGTAACAAATGTTTCCCCTCTAAAAGGACTTTCATGATTAAACAATATCCCGTTGCATGCAAAAATTTTATAAGCTTCTCTATAATTAATTGTTATCCAATGAGCATAAAGTTTTGCACTTCCATAAGGACTTCTTGGATAAAATGGAGTTTTTTCATTTTGTGGAATTTCCTTAACTTTTCCGAACATTTCAGAAGTTCCAGCTTGATAAAACTTAATTTTTTTAACCTTTTGAAGGGATCTTATCGCTTCTAAAATTCTTAGAGGGCCAAGAGCATCTGCATTAGCAGTATATTCAGGCATTTCAAATGAGACAGCTACATGAGACTGGGCAGCAAGATTATAAACTTCATTAGGTTTTACATTTTTTATAATTTTTAAAACTGAGAGTGAGTCCGTAATATCTCCATAATGTAAAAAAAATCTTTTACTAAATTTTGAGTCATTATAAATGCTATCAATTCTTGAGGTATTGAAAGAAGAACTTCTTCTTTTAACTCCGTGGACTATATATTTTTTTTTTAAAAGAAATCTTGACAAATAAGCCCCGTCTTGACCTGTAATACCAAAAATTAAAGCAATCTTAGACATCTGCTATAGTTATACTTATTTTTATAAAATTTAAATGTTAATATTAAATCAATATACTCTAACCAAAGGTAACGGAAAAATAAATTTTCCTCCGTTTTTTAAAAAAATCCTCTCTCTTTTTATAAACTCAGATTTAAAATGCCAAGGAAGAACTAAATAATAATTTGGTTTTAATTTTCTAGAAAAATCTTCACTTACAATACTTATATTTGAACCAATTGTTTTAGCTCCCCATTTATCTTTATTTCTATCGGCTGCATAATTAATTTGTTTATTGTTTATATTTAACCATTGTATAATGGTGTTTCCTTTTGTGGACGCTCCATAAATATGAATAGATTTTTTCTTTTTAATTATATCATCAATTAAATTTACTAAATTTTTCTTAATTTTAATAATTCTTTTAAAAAACTGTTTATAAGGATAATCAGAATTTATCTTTGCTTTTTTTTCTTTTAAGAGAATATTCCTAACTAACAACGAGTCTTTATAATTATCATATATATTATTATTTTTATGAGTAACAAAGCATCTTATGCTTCCTCCGTTACTGTCGTTAAATGAAATTTTAAAAATTTTCATATCGCAAGCTTTCATTAAAAAGTCTAAAACTGTCAAAGAATAATACTCGAGATGCTCATGACAGATGGTATCAAATGAGTTTAATTTTAGCATTGCCATCACGTAGGACAATTCAAATACCCAAATACCATTAAAATCTAATATATTTTTTATAGATTTAACAAAGCTTATTGGATCTTGTAGATCATAAAACATTGCTATTGAGGTTACGATGTCCGCTTTCTTTTTGGAAAAACTTGAGATAATTTTTTTATTTGGAAAAAAATCATTATATATCTTTATTGAATGACTTTTGTACTTTAATGGAATCTGACTTGGATCTATGCCAATTTTATCAAAATTTTTTGGATACGCTTTAAGTAAAGTGCAATCATTGCATCCAATGTCTAAAACTTTTATTTGATAAAACTTTTTATTATATTTATTTATAATTTCCTTACACTCATTGGCAATATTTTTTAAATGATTAGACATGGTATGATTTATACTAGAACGATACCAATAATTTCTATATAAAATTTTTGGATCCACCGTGTACAAAGTTTGTATTAAACTACATTTTTTGCACCTAATTAATTGCAAGGGTACTTTTTTTAGAAAAGGTTTGGAAAAGTTTTTTTTAATAAAAGAACCTTGTATACTTTGCTTACCAAGATTAATTACCTTGCTAAATTTACTAGAGCCACAGATACGACAATTTTTCAATTTTGAAATACTCATCTTGAAAAAAATCTATATTTAATTAAAACAAATATAGCTTTTAAGCCATCAAAAGCCTTTATTTTTTTACCTTCTTTGTAATCTCTTCCATAATAATTAATTGGGATCTCTTTAATTTTAATATTTTTTAAAGCAAGTTTTGTTGTAACCTCCGGACAAAAACTAAAATCATTCTCTTCTAAAACAATACTATCAAAAACATCTCTAGAAAAAACCTTATAACAAGTGTGCGCATCTGTTAAATGCTGTTTATTTAATAAATTTGATAAGACGGTTAAAAAATGATTAAAAAAAATTCTATAAAGAGAAGTAAAATTGTCTTGAAGGTATCTATTTTTTCCTAAAACTCTTGAGCCATAAACAACACTATATTGTTTATCTTGAATGGGTTTTATTAAATTGCAATAATCTTTAGGATCATATTCTAAATCAGCATCTTGTATAATCACTATATCTCCAGTTACAAGATTTTTTGCACTTTTGATTGCAGCTCCCTTGCCTAAATTTTTTTCATGATAAACTATTCTGTGAACTTTTTTACAAACAATATTTTTCAATAAAGAAGTTGTTCCATCATTAGAAAAATCATCAACTATTATAATTTCTTTATTTAAAGATTGCAGATCGTTAATCTTATCAACTATAGTTTCTATGGTATTTAGCTCATTAAAAGCTGGAATTATAATTGATAACTTCATAATCTACTATAGATGATAAAAATATTTTTATTTTCTTTTTTTACTAATTTTTTTTACTATTCACTTGGTTCTCTTGTCCTGCGTGGAAATAAAAATACCAACTATTCGTTATTTTATAAAGCTTTAATAGGAGTAATAACAGCATCATTTATTGCTTTATTATTAAATTTTTTTGCATCCTTAAATAACAACATAAATTCTTTTTTATATATTTTGGTAATTTTAATTTTTTTATTAAAATCAGAAATAGCTATAAAGAAAAAAGAAGTCATATTTTTAACTGTCGCAACATCAATATGCTTCTTATTAATATTACTTAGTAACGTTAATAGACCTGACGCTGGGCTTTACCATTTGCCTTATATTGCTATTTTAAATGAATACAAAATAATTTTCGGTCTAAATAATTTGCATTCTAGATTTGGCCATGTATCAATAATTCAATATTTAAGTGCCTTAAATAATAATTATTTTTTTAAAGAAAACGGTATAATTATACCTTTAGCTAGCATTGCCTCTTTCTACTATATATATTTTGCCAATGAAGTTTTAAAAATTTATAAAAAAAAAATAAAAATACAATCGAGCTCTTTATTTTCTTTTTTAGTATTAATTTATATTTCTTTTAAAATAACCGGATATGATGGGTTTGGAAATGACGCTATAGCGCATTTAAGTTTTTTTTATTTAATCTCATATATTTTAAAATTAGAAAAAAAATCTGCTGATATGATACTTATCTTTTTAATATCAGTATTTATTTTTTTAAACAAAAGTACAATGGTTTTTGTTTTTATCATTCCTATTTTCATTATGTTTTATAAACATAAATTAGATTTAAAAAAAATATTTACTCAAACATTGTCCTTTCCAACTATATTTTTATTACTTTGGTTAATAAAAAATTTAATCACCAGTGGATGTGCAATTTATCCAGTAGCTATTACATGCATAGATTATCTTCCATGGCTAAATATTCAGTCAACAATACATGATAATATCGCATCTGAAGCATGGTCAAAAGCTTGGCCAGAAAATGATAATCAAAAAATTACTATGGAAATTTTTATAAAAGATTTTAATTGGATTACCGCTTGGAGCAAAAAACACTTAATTTATACAATAAGCATCATTATACCATATACTCTAGCATTATTAGCATTGTTTCTATTTATAAAAATCAATTATAAAAATTTTAATAATAAAATTATCATAATAAAATTAGGTAAATTTTATTGGCTAACTTTTTTTACTTGCTTTATAGGCAGTATATTTTTTTTTATAAAATTTCCTTTGTATAGATATGGTTATTCTTATCTAATAAGTTTAATTATACTGTTATTTATTTACTATATAAGAAAAAATTGCTCTCAAAAAAAAATAATTTATATAAGTAAACTTGTTTTTTCTTTAACTATTATTGTATTTATTGGCAAACAAAGTTTAAGAATAATAAATAGTTATAATATTGATTATATTAATAAACCATGGCCCAGAATTTATTCTTTTGGAAATAATGAAAAAATTAATGTAGAAAAACGTTATATAAATAGTAATTTTTCTTATTATTTTTCAAAAAATGGAGAATGTATGTTGAGCACTCCTCCATGTACTAACTATAAAATTGATGAAAAATTAATTACTAAACAATTAATTGGATATACATTTATAACTTATAAATAAATTATATGTCCTTAATATTATTTAAGATATATATACTCATATAAAATCGCGGGGTGGAGCAGTCTGGTAGCTCGTCAGGCTCATAACCTGAAGGTCCTTGGTTCAAATCCAAGCCCCGCAACCAAATCAATGTAATTTTAATTTCACTTCTTAATCAGACCTAAAAATCTGTAAAAATACTTTTTAATTATATTTGTTGAATTTACTTTAAAACTAATTTTTTTTAAGTAATAAATTAATAAGAAAAAAATACGTAAATAATAAAATAATAATAAAATAAAATTTGTAATAGGATAAATAATAAATAATAATAGAAATAATAATAAATCCCTGTAAGATAAGATATGTTTGCTTTTCAGAAAAGATATTTAATAATAAATGATGGATATGTTTTCGATCCCCTTTAAATGGATGTCTTCTATTAAAAATTCTATAAAAAAATAATCTAAACATATCCAAACCTGGTAATAACATTATAATAAAAATCTCATCAGCGTTAAAGATTTTTGGATTTAAGTTGTTGGCTTTAATAAAAAAATATGAAACAAGGAAGCCTAAAAAGAGGACTCCGCTATTTCCTAGGTAAGATTTTTTATTATAATTATAATAGAGAAATAACATAATAGAAAAAATTAATACTATAGATAAATTCACCATTATTGATTTAATTATAAATATTATTAAAATGACTATAACGTAGCTTGCTGCTTGAAGATCAATGCCATCAAACATATTAAGAGCGTTTATAAAAAGAAGAGAACATAACAAAGTTATAAAAAATGATAAATTTAACAAATAAACAGGAGATTTTAGGAAAGAAAAATTTAATTTACTAATAATGAATTTATCATCTAAAAACATAGCAAAAATAATAAATATTGACAAAGCCACAAGTTTTACATTTGCGTTAATATTGTACTTATCGTCCATATATCCAAAAAAATAAAAAATTAAAGGAATGATAAACAAGGTAAAAAATTCTTTTTTATTTGATATGAATGTGTGGTCAACAATTTCAAGACTATAAAAATAATTTGTTAAAAAAAATATTATAAAATTATAACAAATGATCAATCCACCAGTCAAAGGAACTGAATTTTTTTGAAATTTCCTAAAACTATCTCCTTTGTCATATAAATTAAAAATAAAAACTATTTTTTTATAAAAAAACAAAAACGGTAAATTAACTAATAAAAAAATTATTATTAAATTATAATTCACTTTTTAAATTTATTTTTATTATTTAAATATAATAAAAAACCAATTGGAAAAAAATATATAATTGATAGCCAATTATTAAAAAAATTGCCTGAAGGAACAAATGGAAAAAGAGTTATAAAAATTGATATCAATAAACATACTCTAGCATTATTATAATTTGAGACTGCTGAATTTAATATATTCTTACCAAAATTATTAATAAAAAAAAATTTAAATAAAGAGATAATAACGAGGATAAATACAGAAAGAATAATTACAAAACCTAACAATCCAGTTTCGGCCAATATTTGAACGTAAGTATGATGTGGATGAGTAGTGCACCCACCTTCCATAACAAAATTTTCAGGTTTGCTACAAAAATCTCTAAACATCTTAACGCCTTTCCCAAAAATCGGGTTCTCTTTGAACATTTTATAAGCGATTTTAAAATGACTTTCATAAATCTGGCTAAAAATATAAAATCTCTCACTAGGAGAATCCCCAGAACCAATTTGATCCAAGGTTAAATTTATAAATCTTTTTTTAATTCTTAGGTCTATATTTAAAAAAAAAATAAATACTACTATTGACGTTGCTGATAAATAAGCAAATATTTTTTTTAAGATTCCATTTGAGAATAACAAAATGCATAAAAGTGCTACAAATATTAACAATAAAGACGTTCTTTCGCCACTTAAGATTACTAAAATAATTGAAATTAAAGTTACTAGTAAAATAAAAAATACATCTTTTTTTTTTATTTGATCTTTTTTTTCGAAGAAAAAAAGGGCTATAATAAAAGGAAAAAAACGAGCAACATAACTGCCCAAAACACCCTTGTTATGAAAAAAACTAGTTAATCTAAAATTATCATCTCGATGAAATCTATATTGCATCCCTAAAATATTTTTTTTGAAGAAATATTGAAAAATTGTATCAAAAAATAATATTAACAAAATTGTAATAAATATAATTTTTAATATATTAAATAATTTTTTATTTGTGTTTAATAAAAATATTATTGCCAAACTAAATAATGCAAAACGAATATAAAATAATGAACTACTCAAAGATAAAAAGATATTGTCTGAAAGAAGGGATCTTATTGTTAGGAGTAAATAAAAAAATAAAAAAATCTTAAAATAAATATTATTAAAGTAGTAATATTTTTTATATTTGACAGATAAATATACAAATACCAAACTAATTATTATTAAAAGAAGATCAGCAAATAAAATAAATTTTATTAAAAAAAATGGAATTAAATAAAGTAAAAAAGATAAATATCTTGCAAGTTTTATATCTTTTTTATTCATTATATCTTAATTAAAAAGTTACTTAATTTTATTGGAAATCTTAATAAAATTAAAAAAAAATTGGAATATATATTGTTTTCTTTCAATGCCCCCAAAATCTCCAAAGATGCTTTAAAATAAGATTTCATTCCTCTATCACTTACTCCACCAGGACTCATTAAAACATAGCATTTTTTTACCAAAATATGATTTAGTCTTTTATTAAATAAAACTCTCAAAAAAAATTCAAAATCTCCAGCAATTTTATATCTATGTTTATATAGACCATATTTTGTATAAACGCTTTTTCTTATGAAAGTTGAAGGATGTGGAGGAGAATAGCCTAATCTCATCATCCAACGATTAAAAAAATTTGCAGAATAGTATCTATTTAAGAAAAAATATTTTTTTGGAAGATAACTTGTATCTCCAATAAGAATCAAAGTTTTCTTATTATAATTAAATTTTTTGACAACATCAGATAATACAAAATCATTTTTATAAATATCATCAGAATGAAGTATTGAAATTATTGAACCTTTGGATAAATTTATCCCTTTGTTTATAGCGTCATAAACTCCTTTATCTTTCTCAACTACAATCTTATTAATTTTTGTTTTATATTTATTTATTATATTGACTGTTGAATCTGTTGAGCCTCCATCAATAATTATATATTCTTTATCATTGTGTTTTTGACTCAAAACTGACCTAATTGTATTTTCTACTGTTCTTTCGCTATTAAATGTAACAGTTATAATTGTAACTTTCATTGAGCTCTACTTATTACCCAATTTTCTAACACCAAAACATCCATATTAGTTCGAACAAAACAGGAGATGGCTTGCTCTGGTGTCTGAACAATTGGTTCATTTTCATTAAAAGAAGTGTTTAAAATTATTGGGACTCCTGACAGAATTTTAAATTCTTTAATTAAATTATAAAATTTGAAGTTTTCTAAAATATCAACTGTTTGAACTCTGCCAGTCCCATCAATGTGGGTTACAGCCGGTATTAAAGACTTTTTGCTTTCAATAATATTATAAACTTCCGACATATGAGGTACTGCTTTTTTTAACTCAAACCATTCGTTCATCTCTTCGTGTAATATTGAAGGAGCAAAAGGTCTAAAGCTCTCTCTTCTTTTAATCTTTAGATTTAATATTTCTCTCATTTTAGGATTTCTAGGGTCGCCTAAAATAGAGCGATTACCCAAAGCTCTAGGACCCCACTCCATTTTCCCCTGAAACCAACCTACTACTAATGATTCACTTATTAATTTTGCTATTGTCTTGAATAGTAAATTATCTTCAATTTTTTCAATTGAAAATTTACTTCGTAAATTCGATTGATTAATTACTTGTTCTATCTCAATATTATTGTACTGGTTGCCAAGATAAGCGCTAAAACCATTTATTTTATTGGATTTCAATTTTTCAGAAATAAAACACACTACAGATCCAATTGCCCCCCCAGCATCTCCCGGATTAGAAGATATATAAATTTTTTCAAAGGGTGTATTTGCAATTATCTTACCATTAGCTGCTGAATTCATTGCACATCCCCCTGATAAATCTAAATTTTTAATTTTATATTTTTTGTAAATATCATTTAATAAATTAAATAAAATTTTTTCAAAAACTACTTGAGTTGATTTTGCTATATCTTTATGCTTTTGAGATAATTCTTCTTTTTTTAATCTTTCCAAACCAAGAAGTTTTATTAAATCTTTTGAATAAAGATTTTCAAAAATAGGATAGCCATTATTATCAATAAAAAATATTCTTTTTTTGTGATGAGTAAAATATTTTAAATCTAATTCAAAATTACAATTTTTTTTATAATTAATTAGCTTAGATATTTCCTCTACATATTTAGGTTGACCGTATGGGGCCAAACCCATAACTTTGTACTCATCTCCATAATTTTTAAACCCCAAATATTGAGTAATGGCTTGATAAAATATACCCAAAGAATGAGGAAAATAAATTTTACCATCAATTTTTAAAATATTATTTTTTTTTACCCCCCATGAACAACTCGAAAAGTCTCCAAATCCATCGATTGATACATTGACGGAGGTTTCAAAGTTATTAGAAGAAGAATTTAAGTGAGATAAATGATGATCAAAATATTTTACTTTTCCATTAAAAGAGTTAATCTGATCTACGTTATTCAACAATTTTTTAATTGTAAATTTTTTCTCATAATTTATTAAACTAGATAATCCTACTTTAATACTCTTGGGATTTAAAAAAATATAACAAATCTTTTTAAAAAATGATTTTAGAGGATTAGAATTAATTGTTACGAAATCAACCTGTGACATATTAATTTTTGCCGCAGACAAACAATACCTTATAGAATTAAACGGAAATTTTGAATAATGCTTCACTCTTACAAATCTCTCTTCTTCGGCGGCAGCTATTAAATTATTATCTTGAAAAAGTGCAGCAGAAGTATCTGCGTGATTAACATTTAATCCCAAAATATACATAAAGAATTTTGTCTATACTATTGTCTATAATTATTACATGCCCAATTTTTAGCAACTTTTGTTCCATTCATTACATCAAAATAAATTTCATAAAAGTTTTCATTCATCAAACTAGACTTATATTTCTTATCAATTAATTGGGCTGAGTTCTTACCCATGGTGCTAAGTAATTTAGTATCGGATATCTTTTTAATTGCCATGAATAAATCATCAGATGTATTATTCTTTAAAATTAAGCCGCAATTAAATATTTCAACTTCATTAAATCTACATTGTTTAGATATAATTACTGGTAAACCGCAGGCCATAGCTTCTTTTAAAGCTATTGAATCGGCTTCTTCAAAAGACGGTAGAAGAAAAATGTCATATGAGGTTAAAAGATTTATTTTGTCTCGCTGCTCATAAGTAGGTTTTAAAAATTTAACAAAAGAAGTTAATTCTAGATCTAAAACCAAATTCCTTATTTTCTTTAAATAATATTGTTCACCAGGTCCGACGATTGTTAAATTATAATTAATTATTTGATCTTTTTTGGAACTCAATATTTTTTTTAACGAATGTAATATTAACTCAATTCCCTTTTTATAATGAATTCTGCCAAAAAATAGTAGTTTTATAATATTTGCATTTAATTTTTTTTTATTAAAATCTACATTATCTATATTTATGTCAACACCATTAGAAATTAAAAAAAAATTTATATTTTCATTTTGTAAAAAAATTTTTGCTTCATTTAATTCTTCTATGGTTGATATTTGCAATCCAGATGCAAGAATAAAATTTTTTTTAAAAAAAAGATAAAATATTTTTTTTAAAGGATAATTTTTTTTTAATGACCAAATATCAAAATGGCCGTGCACAGAAAATATATAAGGGATTGATAATTTTCTTAATATTATCGCAAGCAAATGATGTCTTATGCTCCAAACGTCATGAAAATGGACTAAACTAAATTTTAACATAATGTCGATTATTTTTTTTCTTTTATATCCTAAGACAAATAAAATAAATTTTACGATATTTATATTATTAATCGAAAAAATTTTTATATAACATTTTTTGCTTAAAAATTTTTTTTGAGAATTGCAAAGATAAATTGGCCCTCCGCTACTTAAGTCTTTGGAATCAATTATAGATAAAATATTCATCAATTATGACAAGTGAGATTTATATAAGTTAATATATTTATTAATAATAATGCTTTCTAAATCGTACTTTAACTTTATATAATTTTTTGCGTTGTCTCTTATCTTCAAAAAATCATGATCTTTAAGATTAAAAATTTTTCTTAAGGCATTTACAATATTATCTACACTATTTAGATTAATACAAAATCCGGCTTCTATTGCATTTATTTCCTCCCAAGGAGTTTCGTTAGAAGTTAGAATTACTGAGCCTAACGACATAGCCTCACAAACAGAAAAAGCAAAGTTTTCGTTCTTAGATGGCAATACAACAACATCAGAATTAATAATTTTCGATTGTTTAGAATATTTATCAAAAACAGGTTCGCTAAAAAAAATATCCTCTTCTAAATGATATGTGCTAATTTTTTTTTTTATAATATTTTTATAATTTATATCTGAAATTGGACCAGTGATATCCAATTTCCAATTCTTCGGTCTTAAAACATTCCATGCTTCAACTAATTCGAGAAGTCCTTTTTTTTTATGAATTCTTGAAAAAAATAACATATTATTTATATTATTATTTTTTTTTTCAATTCTTTTTAGATCTGAATAAATTGTTTCTAAATGACCATGTGGCAAAAAAATTATATTTTTATGATTAAAATTTAATTTTCTTACAGAATCAAATTCTTGTTGACTAGTAACGTGAATGCAATCTGCTTTTTCTAAAATTTTTTTTTGATAAAGATACCATGCAATTTTTTTTTTAATTCGAGACTGTGTTAATGACCATGGTTCCAAATACCCAATAGGTGATATAATTACTTTTTTGCCTAATTTTTTAGCATAATGAAAAATTTGGTACAAAAAAAGTGACCAGATACCAAAGATATGAATAATATCAAAATTTTTAAGGGTAATTTTATAATTATTTGAATTAAAAATATTATTATTATTATTATGTAGAATTTTAGCAATTAATCCTTTTTTTCTATTTAAGGCATATGCTAATTCGCTTACTGCTGTATAACTTCCTCCGTCACTTATATAAAAACTATTAGTAACCAATAATATTCTCATATAAAAAGATTCTTGTTCCTTTTATACCACTCAATTAATTCTGGTAATTTCTCTACAAATCTAGATTTAGGTTTCCACGAAAGTTTTTTTAATCTTGAAAAATTAACACTATATCTAAAATCATTAAATGGTCGATCTTTTTTAAAAAAGATATTTTTTTTGAAATCTACTTTTAAAAAATTACAAATTAATTTAACGACTTCAATATTTTTTAATTCTTCATACGAACCAATATTATATATTGAATTAATATTTTTTTTATTAACAATAATTCTATAGACTGCATCACAAAAATCCTTTACATATAAAAAAGTTCTTTTTTGCATTCCGTCTCCATGTAAATAAAATTTACGTTTTTTTATTAAAGACAAACAACATCCAGAAATTAATTTTTCAGGATACTGTCTAGGACCATAAATATTATTAGATCTTATAATTGTAACTGGTAACTTGTAAGAATGTTTGTAACCATTAACTATCATTTCCGCAGCTGCCTTAGAGCTTGAATAAGGATTGGAAGGATTAAATTTATCATCTTCTGTGAAAGAACCTTTAAAAATTTCTCCATAAACTTCATCTGTGCTAACATGAATTATTTTTTTTATTCTGTTAACTCTAGCAGCCTCCATCACATTTGAAGTTCCTAAAACATTAGTGATAATAAATTTGTTGGATAATTTAAAAGATTTATCAACATGACTTTCTGCTGCGACATGAATTAACAAATCGACCATTCTGCTTGAACTGATAAGCTTTTTTAGATTATTGATATCAGCTTTAATAATTCTAACTCTTTTACTTCTTCTAATGCTGCTTAAATACTTCCTGTTAGCAGCATAAGTAATCTTGTCATATATAACTATTTCTGATTTTTTAAATTTTTCAAAGATGTATTCAGCAAGATGAGATCCTATGAATCCACAGCCCCCTGTTATTAAAATTTTATTCATTTCTAATTCTCACTCCCATTCTAATGCAATAATCATAAATTTCTTTTAATGATAAAGAAATTCTAGTTTTTTTAAAAATTAATTTATTAGACATAAAAAAACTCTGATTTTCATTATTTTTATTATAAAAAATAATATTACCTTTTTTGAATCCATAAATAATTTTTTTAGCAATATTTTCAACTTTGATTTTTAATCCAGAGCAGACGTTGTAAATGCCTGTAACTTTATTTAATATCAATGCGTCCAAACATTTAACAAAATAATCAGGTAAAATAAAATCTTTATAAGTATCTTTTCTAAAATCAAAAGAAATTCTTTTATTTTTTTTAAGTTCATTTAACATTGTATATGAAAATAATTTTCTTTTATAATTTAAATTAAAATATAACATTGTAGATAATCTTAATATCAAATATCTTTTTGGAATAATTTTTCTAATTGTATTTTCTATAATAAGTTTATTTCTACCATAAATGTTAGTTGGCTTTAATTTTTTTATTTTTTCTGTAAACTTTCCATTGATTCCTGAATAAACAAATCTTGTAGATATAAATATATAAATAATCTTATATTTACTGACTATTCTTAATAGTTTCAAATCAAAATCTAATTTTTTTTTATAACTATTTTTTTTTAATTCAGGATTAAAAGAAAAATTAATTACATGTGTAAAATTATTAAAATTAATTTCTTTAATCTCATTTCTAGAATAAATTTGATAATTTTTAATGCGAGTATTTTCTAGAAATAATCTACATAGTAGACTATTTCTGCCAATAATTAATAAATTCATATATATTTTTATATCGTCTTAGTAATGTTAATAATATATTTAATTTAAAAAATGACATCTATAAATCACTACAATAAATTTTACTTTAAGTGGCAATCTGAAGTAGGACTGTTTGGAGCAATAGCCAATCAAATTAAATTTAAAAATTTTATAAAAAAAAATCAGAGAGTTTTGGATTTTGGTTGTGGAGGAGGATACATGCTTTCAACTTTCGCAAATATAAAAAAATATGGAGTGGAGGTTAATCCATCAGCAAGAAAAGTTGCAAAAAAGAATGGTTTAAAAGTTTTTTTAAATTCAAAAAAATTACCCAGTAATTTCTTTGATATAATAATTTCAAATCATGCACTGGAGCATACTGACAACCCGCTTCTAGAATTAAAAGAACTTAATAGATCTTTAAAAAAGGGCGGAAAAATTTGCATAGTAGTTCCTATAGACAGTAATAAGGTTATATATAAAGAAAATGATAAAGATTTTCATTTATATTCGTGGTCTCCTCTTAACTTAGGAAATTTATTAACAACAGCTGGTTTTAAAGTATTAGAGAGTAAACCATTTATTCATAAGTGGTTTCCTTTTCATCAAATTATAAAAAAATTTATTTCTTGGAATATGTTTCATTTTATTTGTAGAATTTATGGAAGAATAGACACTAGACGCAATCAAACAAGAGCAATAGCTGTTAAATGAATCAATTAATGCAAAATAGTTTCTTTATAAAATTTAACCATATTATTTCCATAATTATTCCAGGAAAGTAATTTTTGAGCTTTTGTCCGTGCGTTATTCTTCATTTTTTTTAATAAAGATCTATCCTTGTATAAAATCAAAATTTTTTTCTTTAATAAATTAATATTTCTTACAGGTAATATAAATCCATTAACTCCATTATCAACAATTTCTCCACCACCCGTATTATGAGTGCAAATTATTGGTAAACCACTAGCCATTGCTTGGAGCTGAACCATAGATAAACCCTCTTCTAATGAGAATAAAGCAAAAACATCTGCTCTATTATAAAATAAATTTAATTTTTTTTGAGCTTGGTGCTTAAAAAATTTAATATTTTTTACTGTTGTAAATTTTTTTAATATATTTTTAAGTTCAGTATCCACTTCACCTACAAATATTAATTCAGAATTCGGAAGATTTAATTCAACAAACGCTTTTAAGAGGTAAATAGAGCCTTTTCTGACAGAGATAGATCCTGTTGATATTATAGTAAATCTTTGACTTGCATTTAAATGATTTTTAATTTTCGGTTTAAAATTTTTTAAATCAACCCCATACGGGATTTTAATAATTTTATTATTATTAAAACCTCTGTCTAAAAAAGATTTTTTTACAAATTCACTTGGTACACAAATATAATCAGCCAAATCATACTCTTTTAATTCGTTTTCAATAATTCTTTTTGATGGCAATGTGGGTTTTAATTTAAGAATTTTATACTCTTCTTTTAAAATTTTAACCTGATTTAATATATGAGTAGAACCTCTCTCTAATATTTTAATGCAATTAAATTTTTGCGCTTTTTTAAAAGAGTGATAACTAAATCCAGACCAGCCAATTAGTATGTCTGTGTTATTATAATTGGTAATATTTGCAGCTATTATTGAAAAATAATAGTTTAACCAATAATTATAGTCAAAAATTCTACTTATAAATTTAAACTTATCAAAAAATCTTTTTAAAAACTCTTTAATGAAAATACTTTTAACATTATTTATTTTTATATTATATTTTTTTACAATAAATTTTGGATAAGAAGTAATTAATTTAAAAATTATTTTCTTTTTTTGCAATTGATATGCAAGATCGAAAGCATGAAATCTTCCGCCAACAATAATCGTTAATCGCATATTAAAATCTTACTGATTATGTAGTATTTGATTATAGCAATTGTAATGCTGCTGTAAGATTGCTTTCACATTAAATCTTTTAATATTTTTAAATCCATTCCTTATTAATTTTTTTCTCAAAGAATTATTTTTAATTATTCTTTTTACACTTTTGGTTATGCTTTGAATAGAATGGGGATTTACAAACAAAGCTCCATTTCCACCCACATAAGTAAGAGGGTTAATATTGCTTGTAATTACGGGTCTTCCCACCGCCTGCGCTTCAAGAATTGGCATTCCAAAACCTTCGTAGGTAGATGGAAACAATAAAATATCAGACTGACAATAAGTTTTATAAACCTCAAAATCATTTAAATTAAAAAAATTTGTATACTCGATATTCAAATTATTTAATAAATCTATTTGATCATCATTTAATTTTCCAATAATTAAAACTTTGCATCTAATTTTAAATAATGCAGATATCGTATTATAAAAATTTTTATTGATACTAGTTCCGATTATTAAAATAAATGGCAAACTCTTGAATTTTTTAACATTCTTTTTAAATATTTTTTGAATACATACATCAATTTCGATAATTTTATTTTTAAATTCTGGGAGATATTTTATTAATTCATCAGTGGTATTTTTAGATATTGAAATAATTTTACAACATCTTGATAAAGGCAATTTTAACCAAAAAAAATAATATATAAATTTCTTAAGTCCCATTAACCTCTTCATCGAGTAGTTATCTAGTACGGTTATAATGGTGCATCTTTTCTTTAAAAAAATTGATATAAAATTTATATCGCCACAAATATGATTAATATCCCCTTGATTAAAATATGCCCAAAAGATTAAGTATATACGTCTAAAAAAACCTTTGCTTAATACCGGGCATATTTTTAATTTTAAAATAAATTTACTATCATAATGATTTTTAATTAACTCATTATAGTATTTTTCTATACTATAATCTTTACCATAAATTGGCTTTCTTAAAAAAAAACAAATAGTATTTTTTCTCACAAAGAAAAAGATTTAAAATATTTTGATAAAAATTTAATTAATAAATATAAAAAAAATAATAATATATTAAAAAAAATAAATTGATTGATTATTTTTCCTAGTATTTGGGACAAATTATACTCTAAGAAAAAAAGATTAAAGATAATTACAAACGATATTAACATCTCTATATTTGAAGAATTTTTAGTCGATAATTTTAAAAGTAATAATTTTGTAAAAAAACCAAGGAAAAACATTCCAAAAACCACGCCTATCATTCCAAAATTTGCGTAAAATTCATTAAGGACTGGAAAATTCCAGGATGTTGTTTTGTCTTCTGGATTTAAAACTAAATATCTATGACCCCAAAAATTACCCTGCTCATCTTTAGGTTTATTATTCCAAAAATCTCTTGGAATAAACTTGGTATAAATTATTTTATAACTGTTGCCTTGAAAAAAAGGAACAATATCGGGTGTTAACTTTGATATTATATTAAGACTAATTATAGAATGAAATAATCGTGTTGTATTAAGATCATAATAACTTTCATAATCAGTTTTACTTTTATCCTTATAATCAAAACTTGAAGCAACTGATTTTAAAATAAAAATTTTTTCAATACAATTTTTATTCTCTTTTGGATTCCACACCAATTCTCTTAATTGATATTTAATTGAATGAAAAAAAATAGCTAACAGAATAATAAAAGCAATACTAATTAAAGGTAATTTTTTTTTTAAATAAAAAAAAATTGCAATTAAAAATAATAATAAACAAAATATAAATACAGTGGCTCCAGTAGAGACTTCAAAAATAAATAAAATAAATAATAATGTTATAAATAAAAGATATAAAAATAGTGATTTTTTATTACTCTTTAAAATTAGTGATAAAAATAATCCAAAATTAAATAAAATTAATGGTTCTTTTAGTTGTTGTGTCAATGAAGAATTTATAAAAGAAAAGCAAGTATTATTATAATAAATAAAAATCATCACAATTGAACAGGTGACAAAAATAAACAATTGTTGTTTTTTTGTAAAATTAAAATAAAATATTTTTTTTTCTCTTCTTGCAAAAAATTTATCTACAATAACATATCCAAAAAGTAGAGAACTTAGTCCTAAGATCAAGATAAAAATTGATTTCTGCAAAACTATTTCATCAAACGATAAGAAAAAAAAAACTTTACTACCTATTAAAAAACTTAAAGTATAAGTTATAAAAAAAAAGATTGTTATTAATGGAAAAATTGGAAAGTATTTATTATTTTCATACCTAAGAAAATAAATAATTGAAATATAATGTACTAATAAAATTAAATTTAATAAAAGAAAAATTTTAACAGAAAATAAAATATTATATAAATTACAAAGAAGTAAAAAAAAAAATATTATTTTAGAAAAATTAATTAAATTAATCTTTTTATTGATAATATTTTGAATCGCTGGCATAAATAGTTTTAAGTATATATCTTGCTCTATTCTTATAAGAATGCTTACGTGACAATTCAAAGCCTTTTTTTCTTATCTTTTCTGCGATTTTTCTATTCTTTCTTAAGAAAAAAATTTTTTTTTCAAGCTCAGTTGCGCTATTGAACATGATACTAGCCTTATTTTCCGGAAAAAATTGATTTTGTTCTTTAGATCTCGTAGTAACTAACAATCCCCCCATTGCTGGTATTTCAAAGGTCTTCATATTGTGGGATGTTAAATTTTGCTTTCTCAAAATATTAATAGAGGCGAATGATTTGTTGATAATATCAATGAGTTTTTTTCCATATATAAAAGTATTAATTGAGTGATTTAGTAAATTTATACTCCAAGAGTTACCAAAAATATTTAGTTTTATTTTGTTAATTTTTTTAACTATATTCTCTCTATATCTATCTCCTGAGGCAATAAAAGAAATAAAATTAATATCAATTTTTTTCATATTAATGGTAGATACTCTTTGGTCATACCCAAAAGGTAAATAATGAAAAATTTTGTACAATTTGTATTTTTTTTTTAATTTGAATATAATTTCTTTAGACCATATAAAAAATAAATCATAAACCGGTATAGAGCTTAATAATAAAGTGGAGGAAGTTGATACTGATCTTAAATTAAAGGGGTCATCTGTGTATATATTCACAATTTTAGTAGTTGGATATCTATTTTTTAATTTAATTAAGAATTCTTTTTTAATTTCTATTCCTTTAAAAACAATAATAATATCAATTGATCCTTTTTTTCTTAAAAAAGAATTTATTCTACTTTCGTAAATTGGCCTAATTAAATGATACAAAAACTTTGCTCTCATACTACTAAACAAGCAGTATAAATAAAAATAAATATTATTAGAGAAAACATAAATTTTTTTAATTCCTAATGAATAAAAAGATTTCTTATAAAAGTTCTCTAATGAATATTTATTATTCGAGCCGATTATTAATATTGAAATATTTTTTGGTATCATAACTAATTTATTAAACTAGAAATCGCCAAAACTGTTTTTTTTACATTTTTTTTTTTTATATAATTTTTTGCTTCAATGCTCATTTGCAAATACTTTTTTTTATTATTGTAAATTTTTAAGATATATTTTTTTAAAGTGGATAAATCACCTACTTGATAATGATAACCTGTTTTATCTGCTTTTATGAGATCCGGGGCACAACCAGTGCTGCTTGTAACAATACAAGGTAGCCCACATAGCATAGCTTCGTTAACAACTAGTCCCCACGTCTCAAAATTTGAAGAGTTTATTAAAATGTCTCCCTGACTGTATATTTTTCTTATTTGTAATTGATTCTTAAAACCCTCAAATCGAACATTTTTAATAGATTTTACTATTGACCATTTTTTACACTTTATCAAAAGAGGTCCATCTCCAACTAAAATAAATTTAATTTTTTTATAATCTTTTAACATCTCAGCTGTTTTTAATATATCGAATGGATTCTTACGTTTAATAAACTTTCCAATAAATAAAATATTAAAAGATTTATGCTTTTTTTTATCCTTATAAAAAAAATTATTATCAACAAAATAAGGAGCATAAATAAGCTTAGATTTTTTTACTCCATAGAATAAATAAAAATACCTATTTAATTTGCCAATGTATAAAATTTTATTAAAAAAAGAAAAAAGAATAGGAAAAATAATTTTTTTAAGCATTTTAATTATTATACTTTTTTCTGAATTAAGATTATTTTCAGCTCTTAATATTAAAGGAATTTTTTTTTTAATTGCATATATAATTGCTTGTATATAAATTATTTTATTCCACCCTAAGATTAATATAGAATTGCAATTAATTTTATCTAACTCTCTAGTTAAATTTGGAAATCTTAAAAACCAACTATTGTAATTGCTGTTGTTTTTAGCAAAAAAAAAATTATATCCTGATAACATTGAAATATTCCAGGAAAATCTTTTATTAAAATCTTTATCTAATTTATTTCTATTGATTCCTTGGTCGCATCCAAAGAATACATACGAATTGAATTTTTTAACCTTATTGATTTCTTTAAATAATGGAACTTGATATTGTATAGGATGAGTAGTTATGATTGCTAAGTTTCTTTTCATTTTTTATCAAAAATTTAATAAAGGAATTTTCTTTTAAATTTTTTATTATCTAAATGTCGAAACCAAAATAACTCATCGCGAATAATTCTAACTATAGATGACTTAAATGGCTTCCAATTTAATTTTTTTTTGGCTTTATTATAATTACAAATTAATTTATCGACGTCTCCAAATCTCTTGGCTGTGAATCTAATAATTGCTTTTTTTTTAATTATTTTTGATGCAGTGCTTATTAATTGCAAAACGGACAAGCCTGCTTTTCCTCCTAAATTAAATATATCACTTTTATTATCGCTTAAGTAATCAATTGATTTAATAATACCTGACACAATATCCTTAACGTGAACGTAGTCTCTAACGCAAGTTCCATCTAGTGTTTTGTAATTATTACCATATATTAATATTTCTTCCTCACATAAAATTTTTTTAATAATTATTGGCAAAAGATGAGTTTCTGGTGAGTGAAATTCACCAATTTTTTTCTTTTTATCAGCTCCGCAAACATTAAAAAACCTCAAAATACAGTATTTTGTATTAGAGTGAGAAAAATTTTTTTTAATATACTCTTCATTTTGCAATTTAGTTTTTCCATATAAATTATTTGGATTTAAGCTGTCATTCTCGTATAGTTTTGAATTTTTCTTTTGATAAATTGCAGCCGTGCTTGAAAAAATAAATTTTTTTATATTTAATTTTTTTGAAATTCTAACAATATTTTTAGTAACTTTTATATTATTTAAAAAGTAAGAATCTTTTTTTTGCTTAACCATATCAATAGTAGATTGGGCCGAAAGGTGTATTATGATATCAGGATTAATTTTTTTTATTACCAAAAATATTCTTTTGTAATTTAGTAGGTTAATTTTGAAGAAATTTATTTTTTTATTATTTAAAAAAAAATTATTTTTTTTATCTATTATGTAAACAGAGTATTTTTTAATAATATTTAAAGTTAATACAGAACCGATATATCCATTACCACCTGTTATGAGTAATTTTTTTTTCACTAGTGAATTTAAGGTTAATAAAAATTTTATGATTTTAATAACTTAGTAACTCTTCCAGATTCAATTTCAAATATTTTATTAAAACAATCATAAAAAAAATCTTTATCATGAGTAACCATGATTATAGTTCTTTCATTTTTGATAGATAAAATAACTTCCTTAAGTAAATTAGTATTAATCAAGTCTAAGAACGAACTTGGTTCGTCTAAAATAATTATCTCACTCTCTTTGTATAAAGCTCTAGCAAAAGAAATCATTTGTTTTTGACCGCCAGATAAATTTAGACCATCATTATTGACTTGTGTTTCTAATTTTTTAGGCAGCTCTCGAAAAAAACTTTCAAGTTTTAAAGATTCCACTATCCTTTCAAACCTTGAGTTGTTGATTTTGGCTAAATTATTTAATGTAATATTATTTTTAATGGTATCGTTTAATAAAAAAATATTTTGCTGAACATAACTTAATCTGGAGTGCCAAAGGATTTTATTCAAATATAAATCAAATTTATCATCAATAAGAATATTTCCTTCTGTGGGCTTAATTAATGCTGAGATTAAATTTAACAAAGTACTTTTGCCTGAACCATTTTTTCCAACAATAGCAACACAGTCTCCTTTTGATATTTCAAGATTAATGTTATTTAAAATTTTAAATTTATTATCATAAGCAAAACTTACATTATTAATTTTAATAAGTTTTTTAAAGTCGAAGTCATGATTGACTTTGATTTCTTCTTTATAAAGATTAAATTTTTTTAATTTATTAAGAATAATTTCGTAGGAAGGATAACAAAATTTCGCATTTTGAGTATAATGAACTATTCTGCTAAATGAAGTTATCAATCGAAACATTGCAAATACATATAATCCAAAAACAGGGATCAAATTATTAATATCAGATCCCATAAAAACAAAATAAAGCAAGGCAGAAGTTATTGAGGCGACACCAATTAGCTCTAACCAATATTTCTGAACGGTATTTAAAAAATCTATATTAGATTTTGTTCGATACCAGTCAGCATTGGATGCTGAAAATAGATTAATAAAATTGCCCCGTAATTTGTATATAATTAAATCTTTAATACCTCTCAATCCGTCAAGAATTATGTCCTGAACTTTGCCTGTAGATTTTTGATTTGTATATGACCAATTCTTAATTCTATTTCTAAATATTCTAAAATATACAAAAATAACAAGAGAGAAGTTAATTAAACAAAAAATAAATATTTTATAATTAGCAGAAATTAAAAAAATACAAATTACTAAAACAAAAATTATCTCAATTAATAAATTTATCAAAGACAAAAAAAATGAACCCATCTTTTTAACTTCTTCTATTGCTATCTGCAAAATATTATTTGATGATGGTTCTAAAAAAAAAATATAAGATTGATTTAACGTTAGATCAAATAACTTATTTGAAACTCTTGATGAAAGCTTATTAAAAAAATTTATATAAAAATAATTAAATACAATCAGAAATATGTTTTTTATAAAAAAAATTGATAAAAATAAAAATAAAATTAGTAGTTTTGAACTATAATCAAAATTTTCAAAATCTAGAAAAGTAATGTTTTTCGGATATTTATTAAAAAAAATAATATTAAAAACAGGTACTATAATAGATAAAGAAAAAGCTTCAATTATTGTGGCTAATATTATTCCCAAAAAAATTAAATATAAATAATTTATTTCTTTTTTTTGAAAAATATATTTTTTAATATCTTGAAAAAAAAACATTAATTTAATTTATAATTTAATTATTTATTAAATGATCTTTTTTGAAGCTGAGTAAACTTTTTTTCCTATTAATAAATCAACTATACTCAACAGCAAGTATAAATGAGTAATTTCAACTAAATTGTAAGATTTTGAATTTACCCAAAAATTTAATCCTTTATTATTTATTTTTTTAAGTGGATTATTGATGCTATGTCCAGTGAAAGTAATAAGTTTGATATTTTTTTGGTTAGCATACTTCGCTGCTCTTATATGATTTTCAGAATTACCAGATGAAGAAATTAGAACTAAAATATCTTTTTTATCAGAATAAAGTTTTAATGCTGCAACAATCCAATCTTCGTAACTAAAATCATTTGATAAACAGGTAATTAGATCGGGTTCATTAAAATTCACCGATCTAATTCGAGCATTTTTAGACAAATCAACAGACACATGGCTAGATATTGCTGCGCTGCCGCCATTACCCACGATTATTACTTTTCCTTTACTTTTATTGCAATTTTCAAATAACTTTTTTGCTTTAACTATGTCTTTGTTAAATTGATTTGTATTCTTTAGAATGTTTATTAATTCGTTTTTATAATTTTCAAGAAAAAGAAGTTCATTCATAGATTAAATCTGTTTAACTTATTATAGTTTTTATTATTTTTTTTGCAAATGAAATAGGATTTTTTAACAGGATCAAAAATAAATATATAATTCTCCATGGGTATAAATAATTAAATGGTTTATAATGTGAATAAAAGACGTCTAAATCTTTTTTTTCGTCAACACTAATTATTTTTGGATGTTTATTAATTTTTTTAATCGGATGACTTTTGTAAACATCATTACTTTTCCTAAAAAAACTATTTTCTGAATTTTTTCCAATCCCAATATTAGTAATAAGATTTTTTTTTGGAATAATAGTAAAGGCATTTTCCTTCCAGACAGACAGAGTCCAAGGATACGCCCAGCTATTAAAGTTGTTATTATATGTGTTATTAAAAATCTTTTCCCAATAAATTTTTTCTATATAGTTTTTATTTATTTTTTTCCAATTAACTGTGTTTTTATATTTTGGCCAAAAACTTATGTTTGTCTTATTATATTTCCAGGCTCTTCTCCAAGAAGCCCACCCCCAACAATGCGGATATTTAGAAAAATAATAAGATGATTTAATTTTAGTGTCTTTTGAATAATTTGATCCACTTATACAAAAAATTTTATTATTATCACGATATTTTTTTAACATAATATTACAAAATCTAAAAAAACTTTTATTAGGCAGACAGTCATCTTCTAATACAATTCCTTCCTTCACTTTACTAAAAAACCAATTAAGAGATCTTGAAATAGATTTCTTACATCCTAAATTATAATTATTATATTTTTTATGAATTTTGCATTTCCAATTTATTTTATCAAATAACTTTCTAACTCTTGGACAATTTGCAATATCATTAATATTATTTAATTTTGGTCCGTCAGCAGCAACATAAATATTTTTAGGTTTTATTTTATTTAATATTTTAATTAGTTTTTTTGTCTCCTCATAACGATTATAGACTAATAATAATATTGGGGTATTCATTTAAAAATTATTTATAAAAAAATTTATATAAATCTAACTCTGCAAAACTTTTTCTTTTATTAAAAAATTATATTTACTTTTAGATTCTCCTAAAATATTTGATTTAATTTTATTATACTCCGATCCAAAAAGACTATTGGCATACTCTATTACTAATATTAATCTATTATTCATAAGCGGTGGCGAACCTCTATGAATGGCACTTGTGTCTCCAACAAAAATAGTGCCTTTTTTACCTGTAACTTTTTTTAATTTACCCGGATAATACTTATCTATTAAGTTTGAAGGAATTCTTTGATATCCTAATTTTGCTATCTCACTCGGTTTTGCAAAAACTTTATGGCTACCCTCAACATATTCGTGCGGGCCATCATACTCAGATGTATCTGTAAGATAAATAAAAAATTTTAACCACTTAATTCTATCTAAATCAAAATGAAATAACTGCGCAGTCTGATTTTGAAGTTCTAATTCAAAATCTATTTTTTTTTTTGCAACCGGACTCCACCACATATTAATAGCACTATATATCGGTTTTGATCCAAAAAAATTATTGGCTATCTTGATAAAATTCTTATCTAGTAATAATGATTTAATTGTTTCATTATTATACAGATCATTCTCTTCGTAATCATATTTAGTAGCAATATAATTATCTAAATTTTTTTCATAATAACCAAAATTTTTCTTTTTATATTGATCATAAAAAAAACATCTCGTACTAAGCGAAAATTGCGTTATTGAATCTACTAAATCTTCATTTAAAAGCTCTTCAAATATGTAATAACCATTTTCATTAATTTCTTCATTTATTTTATTAAAATTATATTCCTTGTTTAAGGAGGTCTTGAAATCACTTTCTCTAATTTTTTTATCTAATGAAAAAATCTTACATATAGTAAAAATAAATTTTTGACTTACCCCCCTTGTGAAACAGTAAGACTTTACATAGCTTTGATAAAAAATATCTGGAGTTTTTCTAAAGCAATAAAAAAAAATTAACCCAAATGCTGTCAAAAATAAAGAAAATATATTTTTTATCATCTTTTTATTTCTTGTAAGGCTTTATAAAAATTTATTATTACTTTACTTGTTTTAAAATCCCAATTTTTTAAATTAATTTTTTTTGCTAGAAGATTAGGTTCGCTAGTATCATATATATAATTACAATAAACAAACTCTAAAATTTCTCTAAAATTATAAGTCATTTTTATCTTCATGTTAATAGCTTTAGTCAAAAATTGAAAATACTCAGACTTATTTTTAGGGGTCAAAACAAAATTATATGCCATTGAAGGATGCTCTCCGGCGCTGATTGGTAAAACTTTATGATATGCCAGTTCATATAAGACAGTGCCTGCTGCAGAAATGCCAAATATAGGTTTTTTACGAAATATATCTCCATTCGATACAGTTGAATCTAGCCATATAAAATTAGGGAATTTATTTTTTAAATCATTTACACATTTAAGACTCGCTTCTTTGCTGTCGGGATGTGTTTTAATGGCTATCCCTTCCATTAAATTATTATTTCTTAAAAATTCTAAAGTTTCCACAATCCAATAATAATGATCTTGAAATATAAGTTTTCCTTTAGAAATCGGAGTATCAACAAAACAATGTAAAAATATTATTCCTTTGATTTTAGGTAAGTAATTACTACTACTACTTTTATAGACGCTATAAGGCATATAGTTTTCTTGTGAAATAATTTCTCCAGAAAATTTTTTTTTTAATAATCTCGAGGCCTCTTCAAGTAATTGATTTTTATTTTTAAGTTTTTTAAAAATTTCAGGATATTTTTTGAAATTATAAGGATAAAAATATGATGAAATTTTAGAATAGTATGGACCTGACATCCACATAAAGTTTAATACTTTTCTTTTATTTTTTCTTAAAAATCTTGTTAATAAGCCATGATGAGTATATCCTAATTGATTTGTATAATATTCGTGAATATTAAACTTTAATAAAATTTTACTAAACTTGTCATATCTAAAAATTACTTTAGCTAAGATTTCAGCTAAAAAAGGACTGTTTAAATCAAATTGGTAAGTATTATTATACCTCAAATAAGTATCGTAAACTAGATCGCCAATTAAAATAGACTTATATCTAAGTTTTTTTAAATCATTAGGTGATTTTATGTTTGCTAAAATTTTTTCAGCTTTTCTAAGTAAAAAAATTTCTTTTACAATATTCCAATTATTAAATATTAAAAAGTCTGAACCAAATTTTGAATAAAGTTTTTTCCATTTATAATTCCTAAAGAAAAGAATCATATTTTTAAAATAAAAATAAATTAAGAATAAAAAAAAATTTTTTTTATAATTTACTCTGTAAAAACTGAATAACGGACAATAAAAAATAAATTGGTAGTTTGAAAATTTTTTTTCTAATGCTAAAGAATATCCGAAAAGTAATGCTTTTAAATCTTCTGTAGCATTAAATAAAATGATTTTTTTTGATTTGCTAAATATAGTCTTAATATTCTTCCTAAAAAATTTTTGATTATAGTCTAAAAAAAAAATTAGAATAGAAACTCGAATAATTTTTTTAATATTGCGCGCAATCACCACACAGTTCTACCGCCATCAATTATGAGATTTTGTCCCGTCATATATGCAGATGCATCGGAACATAAAAATTGGATTGATGACTTGTATTCATCTTTTTTGGCTAATCTATTTAAAGGGATTAATTTTTTTATTCTTGTTATAAAATGTTTAGACTGATTATTTTCTACTGACCCTGGAGATATTGCGTTACATCTAATATTTTTATGATTCCAATATGTAGAAAGGTATTTTGTTAGGCCAATCAACCCATGTTTAATAATTGAATACATTACTGGTTTATAAGTTCCTTTTTTATAAATATTATGATTTGGAGCTATAACAGATAAATCTGAGGCAACATTTAGTATTACTCCACCAAATTTATTTTTAGCGATCATATTACCAAAAAATTTAGAACACAAAGTAGCTCCTAACAAACCAACATTAATATGTCTGTTCCATTCATTAATACTCATGCTTTCAAAATTTCCACTGTTGGTCATTGTTTGGTTTTTTTTTACTTTTGAATCAATTGCAGCATTATTAATTAAAACTCTTAATTTTATTTTTTTAATTGTTAAATATCTAATTACTCGAATAATAGATTTTTCTTTAGTTACATCCATTTTGTAAATTAAAATTTTAGAGTTTGTAAATAATTTTTCTAATTTTTTTTTTTGTATAACTAATTTTTTATAGTTTATATCTGTCAAAATTATATTCGAGTTAATTTCCAAAAGTGCTATTGCGTGCTGCTCTCCGAGTAGGCCAGATGCTCCTGTAATCAAAGAATATTGTTTACGAAGATTAAATTTATGATTAAACATATTATTACAATATTAAAATTTTCTTGTTTGCCCACCATCAACAATAAATGTTGATCCAGTGATAAAATTAGATTCTTGTTTAAATAAAAAATTGCAAATATCAAAAATATCATCAATAGATGCAAGCTTATTCATTGGAACATTATCCAAAATATATTTTCTTGTCTTGGAATAATTTTTACGCATTTTTTTATCCCACAAAGAATCTTTAAACATAACATTTCCGAGGGCAAGAGTGTTAATTGCCACTCCTTTTTCGGCTATTATTGATGACATACTTTTTGAGTAATTGTTAACAGCAGCTTTTGCAACTGAGTAGCCTATCGGAGCGTTTTTGATATTCTCGATGCCGCATATTGAAGAAACGCAAATAATTTTACTTTTGTTATTTTTTAACAACGGTAGCCCGTATTTAATAGTATTTACTGTTGGAAAAAAATTATGCGTAAACGCATGATAGAAGTCTAAGTGATTTTTTGTATAATTGCTATTTCCATAATTGCAAATTAAAAGATCCAAATAACTATGTTTCTTTTTTATATTAAGAAACATTTTTTTAATTAAATTTTCCTTGGTCAAATCAGCAACAAAATAATCACAATTATTGAGCGACTTAGAAGCTTTTATAACTCTAGATTTATTTTTGCTATTAATAATAACTTCAAAGCCTAAGCTGACAAACCTTGAGGCAATATGATATCCGATGCCGGATGAAGACGCGGTAATAAAAATTTTTTTTTTTTTAAATTTCATTATATTTGTATCCACTGTTTAATATATTCTAAATTTTTTTTAATCTCCTGAATATCTTTGTTTTTAACAGATCTTGCCGTTTGAAGAATTAAATGGTTTTTATATTTAATTTTTTTTAATTGCATAAAAAATTTACCAAAATCAACATCACCTCTACCTAACCTTACGGATTTTCCATTAAAAACTCTATCTTTAATATGAACACCCTTAATATACTCACCATAACATTTAAATTCTTCTTCTAAATTATACCCCATATAGGCACTATTTCCAGTATCATAATTTATTCCAAAAATTTTTTTATCAAATTTTTTAATAAATAATTTTAATCTATGTGGTGCATAATCAGACTCGAATAGAATAAATATTTTTTTTTTTTGAATAAAACGAGAAAATTTTTTCATTAAAGAAATAATTTTTTTTTCTTGCTTCATTGTCTTTATTGAACCCTTATCAACTAAAGGAATAACAATAAATTTTATACCAATACTATTGCAGGCGTTAACGATTTTTTTAAAATTTATAATATGTTTAGAGATTGAATTCTTTATTTTCCAAAAAGGACGCTGCATAAAACAATCGCCTGTTAAAGAAATTACTTTTATAGAATTTTTTTTACATAATTTTTTAATTTCAATAATATTTTTTTCGTGAAAAATAGGATTTTTATAAAGATTTTTGTAATCTAACGTCCATTCAATGAATTTTAATTTTAATTTACGTGCATAAAAAAACTCTTTTCTCCAGTTTTTTTCTGGAAAAGACTGTATTTTCCCTTTTAGCATAGGCGAAAGTCTTCCCTGCATGCATCCTATGCTTGAAAAAAATTTCATAACTCCTCAACTAATTCTAAATAAGCTCCTTCAGGTGTTTTGCAATAAGTCATGATAACTTTCCCATCAGCTGATATTTTTGGAGCGGAATTAAAAATAATTTTGTTTTTTTTTAGATTTTTATATAAATAGTTAATATTCTTTACAGTCAAAGAAATATGCGTGTAGCCCAAAGAATATGGTTTTATTTTTGTTTTAAGTAATTTTGGTGAATTTAAAAAAAATAATATTTCAATTAAATTTTTAAAATTATCTTCTAATTTTATTGTTTTAACTTTCGCATTTTTATACCCAATAATTTTATCAATTAAATCACCTTCTTCATTTAAAGTTTTTACTA
>JACCDP011450836.1_pt1 | contig 32980 bp, 27 predicted proteins | sample 7445841 | NCBI WGS metagenome assembly JACCDP01 (sample SAMN15323441, study PRJNA562643) | freshwater metagenome | isolation source: river surface water | place: USA:Blue River Watershed | collected 2017-08-17 | reverse complement strand
AGCCTTGGAGGCGAACAACAAAGCCCCTCGCGCACAGCGCGAAAGCCCCTCTCCTCTCCCGAGCCTCCTCAGCGAGCGCAGGACCGGTCCCGCGGAGCGACCAGAGTCGCTTTCGGCGCGCCACCTGGTACGCTGATCGCCGTGACCGACACGGTTCAGCGAAAAAAACGGGTCTTGGTGGGGATGAGCGGCGGCGTGGATTCGTCGGCTGCCGCCGCCCTCCTTCAGGAACAGGGGTTCGACGTCGTCGGCGTCACCCTCAAACTGTGGCCGCAGGACTGCGTCAACCGTGCCGAGGACAAATGCTGTGGACCCCAGGCTGTCATGGATGCCCGCAGCGTCAGCGCAAGCCTCGGAATCCCCTATTACCTCATCGACGAATCCGCCGAATTCCAGAAACGCGTCATCGGCTACTTTGCCGAAGAATATCGGGCTGGACGCACACCGAATCCCTGCGTGATGTGCAACCAGCACCTCAAATTCGGCACCCTCTTGGACCGCGCCCGACAACTCGGCTGCGATCTGGTCGCCACCGGTCACTTCGCCCGCGTAGAACGCACGCCCGAAGGGCGCTCACTGCTGCTCCGTGGACGGGACCCCCGAAAAGACCAGAGCTACTTCCTCTTCTCACTCCGCCAGCACCAGCTGGCCCGAGTGCTTTTCCCCCTCGGCGAAAAAACCAAATCCGACACCCGCGACGTGGCTCGTGAGTGCGGGCTGCGCACCGCCGACAAAGAGGAGTCGATGGAGATTTGTTTCGTGCCCGACAACAACTACGGACGATTCCTCGAACAGTCGAAACTCGTGGAGCGGCACACCGGCGACATCATGGACACCCAAGGCCGGGTACTCGGACAACACGACGGCATCGAGTTCTACACCATCGGCCAGCGCAAAGGCCTCGGCATTTCTTCCGCCCATCCGCTGTACGTCATCGAATTGGACCCGGCGAACAATCGGGTCATCGTCGGCGACGAGTCGCAGCTCAACCGCTCCGAATTCACCGTCGACCACTGCAATTGGATCACCTGGGACCAACCGCCCGAATCCTTCGAGTGCATGGCCAAGATCCGGTACAACCACCCCGGTGCGGCCGCCACGGTAAGACCCGGACCGCAAGACACGGCCAGGGTCCGCCTGCACGCACCCGCCCGGGCCGTGACCCCCGGACAAGCCTGCGTCTTCTATGACGGAGACCAGGTCATCGGCGGCGGATGGATCGGTCGAGCGGGCTAAGCTTCACCGGATCTCACTGCGCTGTCACCGAACGGACCCGATAAAACACCGAGCCACTCGTCGGAGCCGGCCGACGCAGTTCACGAACCTCCAGCGGATCGGAAACCGCCGTCCATACGGAGGCATCCAAGGTCTCCGCCTGCTCGACCACGAAGCGCTGGGCTTGTCGACGTTCACCACTCAACCCATCACGAACCTTGGCCACGGAGCCATCCCAAGTGATGACCACATCCGATCCGTCTCGGCGAATAGATCGGATCTTCGGCTTTGGCTGGTAGACGATCACGCCCCGGAGCGGGAATCCCAGAGCGCCCGGCAACCAAGGGTCGGCCGTCCAAGGCGAAAGCATCTGGTCACCACTGGCCCAACTCGTGCGGTACCGCACATATTGGGTGCCGTCGTTGTCGACCCAGAATCCATAGGCCAACATGCCGTGAATCTCCGGATTCACCCCGGCCACCCCGGCCACGGTCCGTGAAAACTCTCCCGAAGGCTGCATGAAGAGCAGCACCGGGCGACCCGCACGGATCTCCGCCTTCAAATCCGCATACGTGAACCCACGCCCTGCGGAAACGGTCGGATTGAAATCGGTGAGTTGACAGAAACTCGCCGCATCGCCGCCCCGATAACGCGTCCAGGCCACCAGCCCGGAAGGAATATCCGAACCTGACGGAATGGCCGGCTCCTCACCCAACTGGACCCATCGCCGATCGCCGCTCTTGTTCCAATGTACGTAGGAGAACCCATCGATGTTGCCCCGGCACTCGCCCCCGAGTTCGGTCCATTTGTTCTGGCTGAGCCCGATGAAATCCCCGATGCAGTCCGGCGTGTGTTCCTTCCGCCCTGCAGTAATGTAGGGATCGGCGAAGACACTCTCGTAGGCGAAGTAGTAGTCGTCTTCATGCCCCGGCTGGTTGGACGGCCTGCCATCGCGGCCCGCCTTCGACGCCCACATCGAAAAAATCCCCTGATTGCCTTGGCTCGAACGGCTGTTGAGCGGAGCCACGCCACCTCCGGTCGGCCCCGTATAGAAATCCTGAAACCCGTTGCGGTCCCAGAAGCCCATCAAATTGCCCGTCGCCGTCCCGAAACAGCCCACATGCCACTCGTAGTCCGGAACGTCTTCAACCCGAACATCCTCCAATTGGGCATGCGCTCGAGGCATGGCCATGATTCCTGCCAGAGCCACCACACATCCACCGATCCATCCAAGACACCGAGACTCACTAAGCATCCGACGACCTTCGCTCCCCGGCCCCCACTGTCCAGACTATCCCGTCCATCGCAGTATCCCGAAGGCCCAGTCCGGGACAACTCAATGCCACCCAGCGGTAGCGGGATCGGTCCGCACCGAGCATTGGAACGTCGACACCCTGATCCCCATCGCGCGACAGCGCGAAAGCCGAGCCTCTCCCCACGTTCCCTGCGAGCGCAGGACCGATCCCGCGGAGCGCCATCAGCATGCTTGCACCCAAACTCCGCCGACCGTTGACTCCCCGTGCGCCTCATCGGATCGGCGCATCACCGTGAAGTCCAACCCGCCTGGAAAAACAGGCTACTTTGTGCTCGAAGGCACCAACGCCTTCGCCGCCTCCTATTATTTCAACTATCTCATGTTCCTGCTGCAGCAGGATCATGGGTTTTCCAACCTCAACAACCTGACCCTCGGTGCCGTCCATGGATTCCTCTACGTGGGCGCCTCCTGGTTCGCTGGACGCTTCGGCCAACGTCACGGTTATTTCACCAGCCTCCGCATCGGCTTTGGTGGCATGGGTGCCGGCGTCGCCTTGGGTTGGTTGCTCCCTGGAATCATCGGTCAAATCGGGGCCCTCCTCCTCTGGACCGTGGCCATGTGCTTCACCTGGCCCATGCTCGAAGCCCTGACTTCCGAGCGTGAGCCCAAGGATCGCCTCCCCAATCGCATCGGCCTGTACAACGTAATCTGGGCCTCCACGGCCGGCCTGGCCTATTTCGTCGGAGGTTCCCTCTTCCAGCGCCTCGGAAAAGACAGTCTGTATTGGTTACCCCTGATCATCCACATCCTTCAGTGGATGAGCCTCGGATGGTTGGAACGTCGCCATGCCCAGAACGCGGCAAGGGAAACCCGTCCATCGACACCGGCAGAAATCACCGCCAAGGCACCGAAACGGGATCCCAGAATCGCCCAAGTCTTCCAGAAATTGGCCTGGATTGGGAACCCCTTCGCCTACATGGGAATGAACACCATCATCGCGGTGGTCCCCGGCATCGCTGAGCACGCCGGTCTGGACATCGAGGCGGGCGGGCGACTGATGTCCGCCTGGTTCATCGTTCGGACCCTGACCTTCGCCGTCCTCTGGGCCTGGCACGGCTGGCACTACCGGGTAGGCTGGTTTCTCGGATCATTCCTCCTGCTCATCGTCGGATTCATTGCCGTGATGACCTCCCATCAGATCTGGATACTGATCTTGGCCCAGATCGCCTTCGGCTGGGGCACTGGCCTGATTTACTATTCGTCACTCTTCTATGCCATGGACGGCAGTGACACCCACGGCGAGCACGGCGGAATCCATGAGGCCTTCATTGGAATTGGCATCGGCTCCGGACCGGCGATCAGCTCACTGGCCCTCTGGTTTTCCGGTGCGGCCATGGCACCCGCCTTCGCCGTCGGAGCCACATTGATAGGCGGCTGGACCTGGTGCTGGAAGGTGGCCCGAAGAACACAAACAGACCCAGGCACCCGTTGACCCGGAGCCGGAATCGGCCATGGTAATGGTAGCGTGGTGAAACTCGCACCGATCTTTCTTTGGTAACGATCGATCAATCCATGCGGTCTCCCCATACAAGCTCATGATCCTACAACCACCGCCGAAGCGTCAGGGCTTCACACTCATCGAACTCCTCGTGGTGGTGGCCATCATCGGCATTCTCACCAGCATGCTGCTGCCCTCCCTCGCCGCAGCAAAGGGTTCCGCCCAACGGATCGCCTGCCTCAACCACGAGAAACAACTCGGACTGGCCCTGCACCTCTATGCCGGAGATCACGCTGGCCGATTCCCGCCGCGGCTCCTGACCAATCGCTGGTGCACCACATTGCGTCCCTACTACCAGGACCTGAAAATCCTCAAATGTCCCGTCGACTCCGGAGCCAAGGGAAGCACCAACGTCCCGGGCGCCGGAGACCGCGTGGCCGAATACACCCCGCGCACCTACCTCATCAACGGCTTCAACGACTTCTACCGACGACGGGTCGGATCCGGCCAAATGCCGGAGTTCCGGACCCAAGGCAACGGCGAGGTCGTCATCGGCGAGAACGACATCCCCGAACCGTCCCAGACCATCAGCTTCGGCGAACGCGATTCCAGCCGGGTTGTTCACTTCCACATGGATTTCGACGCCCTCGACGACTTGAGCGCGCTCCACCAGAACCGTCACGGCACCTCCATCAAGACCGGGCGCGGTGGCGGTTCCAACTACGCCATGGTCGATGGCCACGTGGAATTCCTGCGGTACGGCCGGTCCTTCAATCCCATCAACCTCTGGGCCGTCACCCCAGAAGACCGCAACATCGGCGTCAGCCTGCAATGAACCTCAACGTCCGATGAGCCCGCACCGCCGCACTTGGATTCTTTTCGCCTTGGCCCTGTTTTTGGTCGGGGCCTACGTCACGGCCTTCACCGATTGGCTGTCCCCACAACCCATCGAGATCGCCTCCCAAATACGATCGGTCATCCAGCCCCCCCGCTTTGGTCGACGTGGGCCCAAAGCCGCCGCCGAAAACGCCAACAAACCGGCCGAAATGGAGCCCGGATCCAGCGTCGCCCGCGTCACCTTCAGCCTCGACGGTCGCTACCGACTCACCTCCGTGCGTGTGTTTGCTCTCAACACCCAAGGCGAACCCGCCAAGAAAGTCTGGGACCTCACCGGAAAGAGCCGCGAACTCAACTCCCTGATGTACGGAATGAATCCCGCCGGAATGTCACCCACCGAAGGATCCGAAGCCGCCGCTCCGCTCGAAGCAGGCCTCACCTACCAACTGGAAATCCATGCCGGCCGCCGCACCGGCTCACACCGTTTCAAAACCGCGGCCGTAGCCCCATCAGAGAACTGAGAGAAACCGGCCAAGCGGAGCGGGATCGGCTCGGAGCCCGCTTTGGAAGCGATCACCCAAACCTTCAGGCGCATAGCGCCAAGCCCTCACCTCCCTGAGCTTCCTTGCGGGTGGAGGGCCGCCACATAAATAACCGGCCAAGCGGAGCGGGATCGGCCCGGAGCCCGCTTTGGAAGCGATCACCCAAACCTTCGGGCGCATAGCGCCAAGCCCTCACCTCCCTGAGCTTCCTTGCGGGTGGAGGGCCGATCCCGCGGAGCGCGGAAGCTTTTCCTACCGGCTTGTCCTCGAATGCCGAGTGGGTAAGGATCGTCTCATCGCCCGTCACACTCAACACACTGGAATTATGTCCACTCCTCAACCCCCCTCCCCATCGAACACCGGCTCCTCCCGCCGCGAATTCCTGAAGCGCACGGCCGCAGCCGGTGGCATTGCAGGCATCCTGGCCAACCAGCCTGCCGCCGCGGCTGAAACCCTCACCAAGCTCGCCGCCCCCTATGCCGGCCGCGTCATCGGTGCCAACGACAAAATCGTCATCGGGTTTGTCGGCGTCGGCGGTCAAGGCGGCGGAGCACACGTCGGCCTCAACCTCGAACACTATCAGGAAAACAACGTTGCCCTCGCTGCCGTCTGCGACGTCTCCAAGCACCGTGTCGATGACCACGTCGCCAAGATCCAGAAGAAGACCAACGTCAAACCCGACGGCTACGAAGACTTCCGCCGCGTCCTCGAGCGCAAGGACATCGACGTCATCTTCTGCGCCACGGTCGACCACTGGCACACCAAGGTCAGCTGCGAAGCCATGGAGGCCGGCAAACACGTCTACGTCGAGAAGCCCATGACCCGCTATCTCGGCGAAGCATTCCAGATTTACGACACCTGCAAGCGCACCGGCAAACTGCTGCAAGTCGGTTCTCAAGGCTGCTCCGATCGCAAGTGGCACAAGGCCGCCGAATGGATCCGTGCCGGCAAGATCGGTCCGATCGTCATGAGCCAGGGCAGCTACATGCGCAACAACCCGCACGGCGAGTGGAACTACACCATCGCCCCGTGGGCCAAGCCCGACGACATCAACTGGAAGATGTGGCTCGGCGAGCAGATCAAGACCGGCCGCAGCTTCGACCCCGACCACTACTTCCGCTGGCGCAAGTACTACCCGTACTGCTCCGGCCTGCTGGGCGACCTCTTCCCCCACAAGCTTCACCCCTACATGCTCGCCACCGGCAACCCCGAATTCCCCGTGCGCGTGGCGGCTGTCGGCAGCAAGGCCTTCAAGACCGATCTCAATCAGGTCGGCCGCAAGCCCGAGCAGGCCACCCAATACGTCCGTGACGTCGAAGAGATCATCCAGCTCGTCGCCGAATTCCCCAGCGGCTACGTGATGCACATCACCTCCAGCACCGTCAACGAAGTCGGTTCCTCCGAAATGATCCGAGGCCACAAGGCCACTCTGACCATGGGCGGCAACAAGGTTCAATTGAACCCCGAGCGTCCGTTCGCCGAGGACATCGAACCGGAGACCAGCGAATCGTTCGCCGGTGAGAGTGTCGCAGCCCACCACAAGAACTTTTACGAGTCCATCCGAGCCAACAAGCAGCCCAACGCCGGCATCGACCTCGCCACCAAGGTTCAGACCGTCATCTCTCTGGCTGAAATGTCCGATCGTTTGGGCGTCATGTGCTATTTCGACGCGAAGACCCGCAAGGTCACCGACAAGTCCGGGAAGGAGATTTCCCAACTGACCTACGGCTGGGACAAGAACTCCTGAACGGTTTCGAGTCCCGTTTCGTTCCATCATCACGGCGGCCCTGCCCTCCAAGGCGGGACCGCCGTTTTTGTTTCCCGACACAGCACCGCGCCCAACACCAGACACCAGACACCAGACACCAGACACCAGGCGGCAGCGGGACCGGTCCGGAGCGAGCATTGAAGACGATCACCCCAGCCCTCGCGCATCGCGCGAATGCTACTCCTCTCCCGAGTCTTCCTGCGAGCGCAGGACCGGTCCCGCGGAGCCAGTCGGGGACGTCAATTTAGTATGAGATGACCCCTTTTGTGTAAATATGCGGGACCGACCCTATGGAAGTTGGGGTTGCTGGAAACGGGGCGAACGGCTTGGATTTGGGTGATGAGTTCCCGCCACGCCTCTGCCCGTCCGATTTCTTGCGTTGCCCCCGATTGGTGGGATTACACCACGCTCGACCCGGAATTGGTGGCCGACGCCGCGGCCCTCACCCCGGAGAAGATGCAGCGCCTCTCGCGCCCCGGCTTCAAGGTCACCTTCTACGACACCCTCGAAGAATTCTACCTGGCCGAAGCCCTCGAATACGTCGCCGCCTGGAAACAAAGCACCGACGACAACCCCGTCGGCATTTGCGGGCCCATCGGCCCGACCGAGCAACTGCCACTGGTGGCCCGCATCGTCAACGCCCTCGGCCTCGACATCCGCTCCGGCCACTTCTGGGGCATGGACGAATGGGTCATCGACGGAAAAGAAGCGCCCGCCACCCACCCCCTGTCCTTCGAAAAGGCCGACCGAGAACTGTGCTTCAACCGCATCGCCCGCAAACACGTCATGCCCGATGCCCACCTGCATTTCCCAAAGGCCGACACCCGAGCCTACCGGGCCTCCTGGGATTCCGGAGTCCGCTGCGCCGTCATGCAAGGCGGTCAGGGTGACGTGAAACACTGGGCCTTCAACGACCCCGTCCGACGGGCAGGCAAATACCGCAACGCCCCACCCACCCCGGAAGAGTATCTCAAGCTGGGAACCCGCGTCGTGGACCTCCACCCGCTCACCATCGCCCAGAACGCCCGCACCAGCGGCGGCGGCAATGTGTCACTCGTTCCCACTCAGGCCATCACCGTCGGCCCCGTCGAAACGTGGAAGTCCGAGGCCGTCTCCATCTGGCATGCCGGCCAGCACGACAACCCCTTCGGACAGCGCCTCACCTGCCTCATGATCGCCAAGGGAATCGCCGACACCGCCGTGCCCATGTCCCTCCTGGCCCTGCATCCCAACGTCCGGTTCAACTACTTCCGCGGAGGCATCGGGCGCTGCGCGGTGGAAATGCATTGAGCCCACAGTGTCGGTGTCGTGAGTGCCGTCTCCGCGGCATTCGCCAAACCCACCGACCAAAAAACGACCGAGGCCGATGGACAACCCCATCGGCCTCGGCACCTTGGATCGTGATTCGATGGAACCGAATCAGTGGGCCGCCAGACTTTGCGCCGCGGCCAAATCGACCTTGCGCTGGTTGAGGCTGCGGAAGAACTCATAGCCCTCGCGGCAGCGACGCACCATGACACTCTTGTCCTCCAACATGGTCTTGATGATCCGCAAGATCGGACCCGGGCGCAGGTAGTACCGACGATAAAAGCGATCCACCGACTCGAAGATCTCGTCCTTCGACAAGCCCGGATACTCCAGCGTGGACTGTTGGAATCCGTCACCGTGGACGATGTCGGTCTTGTCCTTCTTGGAGAACCAGCCGTTCTGACGGGCCATCTCATAGAGTTCAGTGCCCGGGTAGGGAGCCGCCAGAGATACCTGCATGGAGAACACGTCGAGATCCTGGGCGAATCGCATGGTCTGCTCGATGGTCTCCGGCGTCTCCACCGGCAACCCGAGGATGAAGGTGCCATGGATCACCACGCCCACGCGGTGGCAGGCCTTGGTGAAGCGGCGCATCTCATCGGTGGTCACACCCTTCTTGATGCGCTTGAGGATGTCGTCATTGCCCGACTCGTAACCCACGAGGAAGAGCCGCAGTCCGCAATCCTTGAAGAACCGGATGGTGTCTTCATCGAGGTTGGCCCGGCTGTTGCAGCTCCAGGTCAGACCCAGCGGTGCGAGCTTCTTGGCGATCTCGCGGGCGCGCGGCAGGTTGGCCGTGAAGGTGTCATCATCGAAGAAGAATTCCCGGACCTGCGGGAAGAGCTTCTTCATGTAGGACATTTCCGCCGCCACGTTCTCGGCTGAACGCACCCGGTATTTGTGGCCGCCAATGGTCTGAGGCCAGAGACAGAATGTGCACTGGGCCGGGCAACCCCGACCCGTGTACATCGAGATGTACGGGTGCATCAGGTAGCCGATGAAGTACTTCTCAATCTCCAAGTCACGCTTGTAGACATCGGCCACCCAGGGCAGCGCGTCCATGTTGTGGATCAGCTCGCGCTCCGGATTATGGATGATCTTGCCCTCCTTGCGGAAACTGAGGCCCGAAACGGATTCAAGCGGGCGGTCTTCACAGACCTCCTTGCAGGTGAAGTCGAATTCCTTGCGGCCTACCCAATCGATGGCCGTCGAGGCCTTGAGCGTCTCGGTCGGCAAGACCGCCGTGTGCGCTCCGACGAAACCGATCTTGGTTTCCGGGCGCTGGGCCTTGATGGCCTCGGCCACCTTGCAGTCGTTCTTCAGCGACGGCGTGGACGTATTGATGATGACGTGACCGTAGTCCTTGGCGATGCGCAGCGTCTGCTCCATGTCGATGTCATGGGGCGGACAGTCGAGCAGTCGGGAATTCGGCACCAAGGCGGCCGGCTGGGCCAGCCAAGTCGGGTACCAGAAGGAAGTCACCTCGCGGCGTGCTTGGTAGCGCGCACCGGCGCCACCATCGAAACCATCAAACGAGGGAGGGGATAAAAACAGGGCGGACATGGAAATCAGGAATTGTTGAGGAAACTGAGTCGATTCGCAGAGAGACAAGCTCCTTTATCACTCCGACTTCACTTCGATCTTCTTGGCCGCGGCGATCTTGGCCTTGAGATCGGCGAGTTGATCGCCGGCGGCACCCGAAGCGCCGCTGGAACAACCCCCTGAACCACCGGAATGACCAGAATCCGCGTGGTCATGGTCGTGGGGCAAATCATTGCCACCCCGGGCAAAGGCCGACTTCACTCCGGCGAACTCGCGGTTCACGGCTTCCTTGGCCTCGGCGAGGTGACCCTTGCCGATCGTGGCCCCATTGTAGGCCGCACGGGTCAACTCCGGGCTGGACGGATACGGAGCCGGCCGGGAACCGAAGTTGTACTTGAAGTTGATCCACGAATCCCGCGGGCTGCTGCTCAGGGCACCCGACGGCTCGAAGCCCGAATGCATCATGCAATTCTCACAGCGGGCATCTCGACCACATCCATGGTCATCCACGCCAAAACGGTCCCATTTCACCTCGGCCAGCATCTGGGCGTAGGTGGGGTAATGCCCCTCGGTCATCACGTAGCAGGGGGCCTTCCATCCGCGGATGTTGTACGTCGGCACCGCCCACGCGCTGCAGGCCAACTCCCGCTTGCCAGCCAAGAACTCCAGATAACCCGGGGTCCCGAAAATGGTGAACATCTGACCCCAACGCTCGATGTCCTTGAACTTCTGGCGGGTCATCTCGCGGGTCAGGAAAAACTGGGCTGGATCCTTGCCCAGACGCTTGACCATGTCCTTCTTGGCCGCGTCGTAATCGTAGCCCGGCGAGATCGTGTGGCCATCGACGCCCAGGGAGCTGAGGAACTTGAACATCTCCTCGAGTTCGGCCGTTTCGGTCTCCTTGTAGACCGTGGTGTTGGTCGCGACCTGATAGCCCAGGATCTTGGCCATCTGGATGGCCGCCACGCACTCCTTGAAGACGCCCTCGCGCTCGACGATGAGATCGTGGGTGAACTCCAACCCGTCGACGTGGACGTTCCAGTAGTGCCACTTGCTGGGCCGGATCACGACCTTGGACTTGGCGGCCCCATCGGCCTTTCGGATGGCCTCGGCCTCCTTTTCAGTCACCAATTTCTCGGTCAACAACTGGGCCAACTGGGGCTCGAAAGACGGCGTGTAGGCGCTGGCCAAGTATTCCCGCATCTTCTTCCGCATGAAGACACCGTTGGTGCAAATGTACACCATCCGGCCCTGTTCATGGAGGCCAGCGACCAACTCCTCGATCTTGGGATAGATCAGGGGCTCGCCACCGCAGATGGAAATCATGGGCGCATCGCACTCGGCCGCGGCGGCCAGACACTGCTCCAGCGGCACCATGTCCTTCAGCGAAGTGGAATACTCGCGGATGCGGCCGCAACCCGTGCAGGTCAGGTTGCACGTATGCAGCGGCTCCAGCTGCAGCACCATCGCGAACTTCGGCGTGCCTTTGAGCTTATGTTTGACGATGTGCCGGGCGATCTTGGCCGTCGGCGCGAGGGGAAAACGCATGTTTGGAAATCAATTGGCGGGCACCCGGTCGTTTTTGGCCATGGCAACCGATCGGGTCGCCGTGGCTGTCGACACGACCCAATTGGTCGGAGTACCCGGAGCCCGAGGAGGCATGGGCTCCGCCTTGAGCAGGCCCGGAAGAAGGATCGTGGCCGGGGAAACACTGTGGGACCCGCTGAAACCCCCGCAACCCGAGGACAAGGCGGCGGCAGCGAGGACAAACCACACCGCCATTGCCTGAAATCGGTAAGATCCCTTCACGGCCGACAGGATAGGCGGGGCGGGTTCAGGGGCAACCCCGATTTTGGCAGCAATCCGGGAGGAAGGGCTTGTCGGTCCGGCCCACTCAGACCACCGTGAGGCCCAGCGACCATGAAATTCATCAGCCTGTTGGGAATCGTCGCCATCATCGGCGTGGCCTGGCTGCTCTCCGAGCACAAACGCCGCTTCCCGTTCCGGGCGGTGCTGTGGGGATTGGTCCTGCAGTTCTTCTTCGGATGGTTCATCCTCAAGACCGGCCCGGGCGAGGGCCTCTTCAACGCCTGCCAGCAGCTGGTTTCGCGCTTCATCGGCTTCGCCAACGAGGGCAACAAACTGATGTTCGGACCGCTGGCCAATGAGGCGGTGATGTCCAAGGCCTTCGGCCCGGAGAATGCGCTGTTCTTCGCCCTGGTGATCACCGGCATCATCATCTTGATCAGCACCGTCTCATCGGTGCTGTACCACTACGGATTCCTGCAATTGCTGGTCCGGGCCGCCGCCTGGGTCATGCGACGGGCCATGGGGACAAGCGGCAGCGAAACCTTGAGCGCCGCCGCCAACATCTTCATGGGCCAAACCGAAGCCCCGTTGGTCATCAAGCCCTATCTGGCTGGAATGACCCGAAGCGAACTCCACTGCATGATGGTCGGCGGTTTCGCGACGATCGCGGGCAGCGTCATGGGGGTTTATTCCGGTTTGCTCAAGGTTCCAGCCGGTCACCTGCTCACGGCCAGCGTGATGAGCGCCCCGGCCGCGCTCCTCATCTCCAAGATCATCATCCCGGAGACCGAGACCAGCGAAACGGCCGCCGGTTCAACCGCCAAGATCGAACGCGAGACCGTCAACGGCATCGACGCCGCCTGCTCCGGCGCGAGCGATGGCATGAAACTGGCCATCAATGTCATCGCCATGCTGCTGGCCTTCACTTCGCTGGTCGCGGCCGTGAACTGGATCCTCGGCCAAGGCTTCAGCCACCTGGGCTGGGTGACCCAACAACCGCTGCAAACACTGCTCGGCTATGCCAACGCTCCGTTTGCCTGGCTCATGGGCATCCCTTCCAAGGATTGCCTGGTCGTGGGTCAGATCCTCGGAGAACGCATCGTGCTCACCGAGTTCGTCGGATACATCTCGCTCGCACAGCAGCAGGCGTCTCTGGACCCGCGCAGCTACGTGATCGCCGCCTATGCGTTGTGCGGTTTCGCCAACTTCGGGAGCGTGGCCATCCAAATCGGTGGCATCGGAGCCTTGGTTCCCAGCCGCCGGAAGGACCTCGCCCAGGTGGGCATCAAGGCCATGGTTGGAGGGCTCTTTGCATCCTACATGACGGCCTGCGTGGTGGGATTCCTGATTTGATGCCTCCGATGCCCTCCCAAATCCATCCCACTGCGGTCATCCATCCGTCGGCCCAACTCGGGGAAGGCTGCCAAGTGGGTCCCCACGCCGTCATCGACGGAAACGTCATCCTTGGCCCGGACTGTCAGGTGGGTCCAGGCGCCTACCTCACCGGCCATACCCGATTGGGCTCCGGCAACCGCATCCACGCCGGAGCTGTGCTGGGGGATGCGCCGCAAGACTTCAAATACGCGGGGCAACCGACCCGATTGCGCATCGGCAACGACAATGTCTTCCGGGAGCACGTGACCGTGCACCGTTCGAACCGACTCGATGAAGACACCGTCCTGGGCGACGGAAACTTCCTGATGGCCGGGTCCCATGTCGGACACAACTGTGTCATCGGAAACCACAATGTCCTGGCCAATGGATCCCTTCTGGGTGGGCATGTGGTATTGCAGGATCGGGCCTTCATTTCAGGCAATTGCCTGGTCCACCAGTTTTGCCGCATCGGTCGCTTGGCCTTGATGCAAGGGGGATCGGGCATTTCCCTGGACCTGCCGCCCTTCACGCTCGCCCGCGACAACAACACCCTCTGCGGCCTCAACCGGGTGGGTCTGCGTCGGGCGGGCATCAGCGCCGAAGACCGTCGGGCCCTGCAACGCCTTTACCACCTGCTCTTCCGTTCAGTGCTCCCCCGCGCCGAACGGTTGCGCCAGGCCGCCGCCGAGTTTCCGCAAGCCGTGTGCCAGGAGATGATCACCTTCGCGGCCGCCTCCACCCGGGGGCTTTGCGCAGATCCGGGGCGTTGGAGCGGGTCCGGTTCCGATGAGGAAGCCTCTTCCGACTGACCTTGCAACCCCAGATGCCCCTCAGGACAGACGACGTCCGATCCCCGAGCCTCCCGACATCGATGGAATTCGCCTACTCCTTGGTCCAACTGGCCAACGGCACCACCAGCATCCGATCCCTGGCTGAAGGGGAAACTTTTCACCCTGTCATTGGCCCGGTCGCCGAGGCCGAGGCCCTGTATGTGCGGCAACTCCGGCTTCCGGAACGCCTCGAGTCATCGACCGATGACGAATGGGTGCTTTGGGATGTCGGTCTGGGCAGCGCCGCGAATGTCACCACAGCCCTCAGGCATCTGGCGGAGATTCCCCAGCGGATTCGCATCGTCAGTTTCGACCACACCCTCGAACCGCTGCGTTTCGCACGAGATCACGCCCAAGAGCTGGGCTATCCCGTGGGATTCGAAACGGCTTTCGGTGCACTGCTCGAACGGCAGCATTGCGACTTCACCCACGGTCGGCTTTCTGTTCATTGGCAAGCGGAGGTGGCTGATTTTCCCAGCCGCATTCAATCCACGGAACCCCTGCCCGCACCGCACGCCATCTTCTACGACGCGTATTCGCCTGCCCGGAATCCAGCGATGTGGACCCTGCCGCTGTTCCGACGCCTCTTTGAGCGCTTGAATCCCCATCGCCACTGCGCCTTGGCCACTTATTCGCGGGCGACGCTCCTGAGAACAACCCTGCTGCAGGCCGGATTTTTCGTCGGGGCCGGCGAAGCCACTGGCGAAAAGGAGGAGACCACCCTGGCCAGCAACACCCCCTCGCTCATCCCCAGACCTCTGGGGTCCGACTGGCTGGGGCGGGCCATGCGCTCCACCAGTGCCGAGCCTCTGGAAACGGCCGTCTACCGACAGGCCCCCCTGACCGAGGCCACCCGGGCGGCTTTGATGGATCACCCACAGTTCCGACAAGCCTCATTCAGGCAGCCCTGAATGGGTCTTGGTTAAAAATAGCCGGGAAACCGATCTTGTTCGAAGAGTCCGATGAAACCCAAACCACTCAATCGGGGTTGGTTCATGGATTCAACATGGCCATCAAAAAACCAGCCATTGGCGCGGTTGGAATGACGCCCGTGGATTTCATAATCCTCATCCATCCGAAAGGCATGAAACTGTCGGGCTGTCACCCCCAAACGACCTCGGCTTGTCGTGTCAGCCACGTGGAGATACCCGCTGGGCTGTTCGATCCGATCACTTTGGAGGATTTCCTGAAGCGGCCCGGTCCGCAGCGCTTCGGGAGGATCCACCCAGACACCGTACGTCATGAGCCAATTGGTCCAGGATCGAGGCGGGTATGTCGGACAGAGAAAGAGGGAAACCGGCAGATTCTGGTGAGCTGACAGCGACTGAGCCCAGGTATTGGTGATGGCCAACGGAGATTGCAGACGAATTGCACCACGGTGGTCTTGTGCATAGAGCAGGGTAGCCAGCCCCACCTGCCGCAAATTGCTCTGACAGTGTGCCGAACCCGCCTTGGCTTTGGCTGTAGCCAAGGCGGGCAACAACATCGCCGCCAGGATGGCAATCACGGCGATCACCACCAGCAACTCCACCAGGGTGAACGCCATCGACCGAGCGGTCTGCGACCTCATGGCAGTCAGTTTACAAACATTTTGGCCGGTGCGCCATCCTCTTTGCCCGGGAACGCTCAAAGCCCTGTTGCCTCAAGACTTTTGACACCCTGTGGGATTGGCTTGGCGGCGGGGGATGAGGTCGTTGACTCAAAAAGGGTGACACCGGCTGAGTGAAGGATTGCCGAGGAGATGTTGCCGCGCTTGAGATCCGTAACGGGCGGGCAAAGAAGCTTTTGCGAAAAGAGATGCAGCCAGCACGATGGAAGTTCTGGAATCGTTCCAACTGAACCGTAACGACGCCGGCCGCGCAAAGAGTTTCGCAATGACGTTGAATGATTACTGTTGTCAGGCGGATCCAGAAACCTCCGATTCCCAATGGAACGGGGGCACTATCCACCATCGATGTCTCAGTTTGAATGGAGTTTTATTGGCCGATTTCTGACGTTTTAGATCAATGTTGCTAACATGTTGTTAACACCAAAAACTCAGTTTGCTCAAGGATCCAACCCAATCACTCTCGGTGAGATTTGATCGCTTAAATACTCGGGTTTTACGGTGGTTTTGGAATGATTTGATCTTTGTCTGAGAATCTTAAAACCAGAGCCTCCATCCAAAACCAGATCGTTTAATGATCTATTATTCCAGCCACCTGTCGGTTCATCCATTGGGATTTATTCTTGCGTTGTCCGCTCTGGTGCTTAGCGTCAGACAACAACGCGTCACTTCCAGTCGGTAACCGGCTTGGGGTATTCGCTTCAAAAAATAAAACACACATATGGATATCACCCAACAGATTGCTCGTCAGGCCGAAGAACTCCAGAAGAAGCTGGACCTCTTGCGCGACAACAACCTGACAGAACTGATCAGCAAGAAGGCCTCGCTTGAAAGCCAATTGGCAGATGTCGAAGCGGAAATTTCCTCCACATGCAAGCGCTTGGGTATCTCTGCCGCGGGTGCTTCTGCTCCGGCCCGCGCTGAAAAGCGGACCCGCATGAGCGGCGATGTCATCCGCACCAAGATCCTTGAAGTGCTGAAGGCCAACCCTCAGGGCATTTCCCAGATCAAGATCGCCGAGCAGACCGGTGTCTCCTACGCCAGCGTGATCAACTTCCTGAAAGACAATCAGGACACCATCCGCACCCAGGGCGACCGCAAGAGCAAGCTCGTCTTCCTGAAGTAAGGGTTCCTTTCATTCAACCGGCCCGGGCGTTGTTCAACAACAGCTTCAAAAACGCCCGTCAGGCTTGGTCGAAATCAAGGCCGGTGTTCGCAGTCGGCGAACACCGGCCTTTTACGTCAAAGCCGATTGATTGGGGCTCTCAAAGCCCATCTCTTCTCCTTCAGGGATTGAGCAACCGGATCACCTCGTCGTGAAGCTCCGGAATGCACGCCACCGCTGAAGTGGCTCCGGCGTGATTGGCCGGGGCTCCCTGCCAATCCGAGATTCGGACTCCGGCCCCCTCCAAGACCGGTACCAGAGGCAAGAGATCCCAAGGGTTCATGATGGGATCCACCATCACATCCACCCATCCGGAACACAAAAGAAGGTATCCATAACAATCTCCGAAACCCCGGTAGAGTCGAACCGAACGGGTCAGAGCATCAAAACCCGCCCCATTCTGATACTTGGCTGGAAAAAGAGGGTCGGTGGTCAGCAATGAAGCTTCAGAAAGACGGGCACAAGACCGAGCCCGGACTGGCTGACCATTGAGAGTGGTGGTGGTTCCATCGCCGATCATCAACTGCTGGAGCACCGGTTGATGAATACAACCCAGGATAGGCCGACCACGATGGAGCAAACCAATGAGGGTTCCGAACAGTGGGACTCCCAGGATGAAGCTCTTGGTGCCGTCCACCGGATCCAGCACCCAAACATACTCGGCATCACCTCGTTCGGTTCCGAATTCCTCGCCCACGATGCCATGATCAGGAAATCGCTGGGCAATCATTTCCCGCATCACCTTCTCGGCGCCGCGGTCGGCCAGCGTTACAGGGGAGGCATCGCTCTTCAGCTCCATGCCCATGTCTCGGGATCCGTAATAGGGCAGGATCACCTGGGCACTGGCCTCGGCAAGTTCCCGAATGAAGGCGACAAAGGGCTCGTGATTCATGATGACGGTCCATTCAAACAAGATTGATCGTGTTTGGAAACCGAAGACCCAAACGGACTCGGTTTGAGTCCAAGGAATCCAGCCCACTCCGCAGGCAAAGCTCACTCGCCGACGGAGCAGGAAGCACCCCGGTGCTGAAAAAGCCATGACCCGATCAGTCTGAACGAACGACAGCTTCAGGGCCGGGCAAACGACGCCAAGATCCGCTCGGCCAATCGGCAGCCCAGTCGCTCCGCGTCCCGCACCGGAGCCTTGTCCTCCTCGAAGCGGCCCACGCCGTCGCGGAAAACGGCCACCCGCAAGTGCAACTGGTGCCCGACCACCCGGGCATAGCCGGCAATGGGACTTTGACACCCGCCACCCATCCCTCGGAGGAACGCCCGCTCGGCCAGGACAGCCTGATGGGTATTGAAGTGGTTCAAGACCGAAACCAACGAACCGATCTCCGCATCTCCCGCCCGGATTTCGAGCGCGACGGCCCCCTGCCCCACCGCCGGCAAGAATTCCTCCGGCTCCAGAATGGTGCCCAAGATCCCTTCGGGAGGCGGATCGAAGACCGATCGTTGCGCCGGGGTCAGCCGATAGTCGGGACGCAACACGGCTTTGGGACTGAGGTCGAAACCCAGACGCGACAACCCGGCCGCTGCCAGCAAGGTGGCATCGATCCCATCGTCTTGAAGCAACTTGGCCAACCGGGTGCCGACATTGCCGCGGATGGGGACCACCGAGATATCCGGCCTCACCGCCTTCACCAGCGCCGACCGTCGAGTGCTGCTGGTGGCCACCACCGCACCCTCCGGCAGGTCTTCCAGTGAGAGGCCCGGACCAAAGCCCGAGCGCTCCTTGCTCCCCGGAGTCCAATCAGCCACCGGATTCTTCTCCGCAACAACCTTCACCGCATCGCGATACAGCAAGACCTCCCGGACATCGGCACGTGGACAAATGGCTCCTAGCGTCAGCCCTTCCGGCAATTCCGTGGGCAAATCCTTGAGGCTGTGGACGGCCAGGTCGGCTCGGCCTTCCAGGAGAGCCACCTCCAGTTCCTTGGTGAACAATCCCTTGGGCAAGGGTTCCGAAGCCGACAGCGCCGAGGTCTGGAGCGCGTCGCCCGTGGTTCGGATCACTTCCAATTCGAAGCGCTCATCCGGGAAGGCCGCCTGAAGATGGGATTGAACCTGACGGGACTGGGCCAATGCGAGGGCACTGCCCCGGGTGGCGATGAGGATGGGTCGATTCAAGGGCATGGAAATCAAGCGGCCGGTGATCGGAGGGCGAAAGGTCCAAAACGGCGAGCGACCTCAAACTCGGCGGCCGCTTCGCGGATCATGGTTTCGCACCGGGTCACCTCTTCCCGACGTTGTCGGGTTGCGGTGTCGGCCACCGACTGCAGGTCATCGACATTGGCCAAAAAGACCTCAGGAAGCAGGGTGACGGTGGGATCGATGTCGCGAGGCACGGCCAAATCGATGAGCAAGATCGGTCGCGGTCTGCGCCCGGCCATGAGGCGTTCGAGCCGGTTGCGATCAAGGATCGGATGTGGTGATCCAGTGGCACTCACCACGATGTCCACGGCGGCGAACTCGCGCTCCCAATCCTGGAAGCCGATGGCACGACCTTCCAATTCCTCCGCCAAGGCCGCGGCGCGATCAAAGGAACGGTTGGAAACCAGGATGCCTCGGGCACCGCGCCCCCGAAGCGCCCGGGCGGTTTTTTCACTGGTGTCACCGGCTCCGATCACCAGCACCTGGCGGCGATCCAAGTCATCAAAGATCCTTTCGGCCAACTCGACGGCGACTGCAGCCACGGAGGTATTGCCTCGTTGGATCTGGGTCTCGGTGCGGATGCGCTTGGCGATGGCGAACGCCCTTTGGAACGAGCGGTTCAAAATACCGCCGGTGTGCCCCGACGACAGGGCCAGCGAGTAGAAGCGTTTGATCTGACCGAGGATCTCGGTCTCACCCAGCACCAGCGAATCCAGCCCGGAAACCACTCGGAACAAGTGCTCCAAAGCCGCGGTTCCCAAGTGGGTGTAGACCGTTCCCGAGGGGTCGCCCGTGCAACCCCGATCCCGCAGCAAAAATCCGCGCAATTGCTGGGCCAGCGCCGCGGGATCGGCCGTGGGACTGGCTGCATAAAGTTCAACGCGGTTGCAGGTCGAGACCACCAAAGCTTCGGTCGCCAAGCCCAACGATCGGATCCGGCCGGCCGCGGCCGCGAGATCCGCCTCGGCAAAGGCCATCCGTTCACGGATTTCCACCGGCGCCGTCTTGTGACTGAGACCGACTGCGACGAGAGGCATCAGGCGGTGGGGCGTGGAACCCGGTTGTGCATGTCGGAGAGCAGGTACATGCCCCAGAAGGTGAGCATGAGGACGGCGAAACCCAGAACGGAACCCCAGGCCAAACGACGCCCCCGCTGACGGAATTGCCAGGCTCCAAGGATGAGGCCACCGTAAAGGAACCAGGTGACACAGGAGTAAATCACGAAGGGATCCGCAACAAACCAAGCACCGCGCGCCTGACGCAAGTAGAGTGAGCCCGATGCCAGACCCGCAGACAAGAGTCCCCAACCGGCCCAGAGCAAACCCGTGGTCGCCGATTCCAGCCGGGTGATGGGTGGCAGGAGCGCCCGCAAGGCCCGCGCCTTGTCAAAGCGCAGGCTGTGTTCCTGGCGCAGATACATGCCCGAGGCCAATGAGCCCAAGCCGAAGGATCCATAGGCCAATAGCACCAACGCCGCGTGGACGGGGCCCCAGCCACTGGAGAAATCCGCTCGACCACCCGACACCCGGTCCAAGACCGGACGATCCAAGGCCGGCATGAGCGCAAAGACGCCCAAGAGGGTGAGGACCGGCGCCGCAAAGGCTCCGAGGAATCGCATGCGGCTGAAGCCGCCGATCACCAAGTAAGCCGCGGAAATGGTCCAAGCCACGAACATTGTGGCCTCGAACAAGTTGTGGATGGGGCACCGTTCGAGGGAGAACCCGCGCCGGAACATGGCCCCTGTGTGCAGCACCCATCCCGCAGCCATGAGTCCGTAAAGGGCCGCACTGTCGCGCTGGAACTGCCGACGCCAGATGATCACGGCAAAACCGGCGGCCAGCGCATAAAGCACCACGGCAGCGGCAAACCATCCACGATCGGAAAACGGCAACAGCACGAGGTGGCCAAGTTAACCGCCAACAGGGTGCCGGCAAGCCGCGGTTCGGTCGCACCATTGGGTCGCAACTTTTGGGCGACCGAACCCACGGCCATTGCCGGATCGTCCTTCGCCTGTCCGAGGACAGGCCTTCGGGGAGGATCAGTTCTTCTTCACCCGCACGTTGCGGTACTGGACGATCGACTTCGGATCGTGGGCCTGGAAAGCGATGGTGCCCTCGCTGAGCTTGCGCTCGAAATCCTTGCCGGCCTTGCGACCCGCCTCTTCGGTGAAGTCGTTCACCAGCTTGCCGTTCAGGAAGATCTGGATGCGGTTGCCCTTCACGATGACGTGGTGGGTGTACCACTCGTTGTCGCGGACCACGCCCTCGAGCTTGTCGGCCTTGACGTCCTGCACCGAATAAATGCTGCCGGACTTGCGCCAATCGCCCTGGGTCTGGTTGACCTGGGTCTCGTAGCCGCCCCACGGCCATCCGGAATCCTGATACTTGGTGTGGATGTAGATGCCGCCGTTGGAATTGGGAGCGGTCTTCACGTCAACCTTCAGTTCAAAGTCCTTAAACGGAGCCAGCGGGCCGGTGTAGAAATTGTGGGAACGCTCGCCCTGGGCCTTGAAGCCGCCCTCGGCCAAGCTCCAGGAAGCCTGGTTTTCGTTGACCTTCCAACCGGTCCAGGACCCGTCGGAGATCAGGGTGAAGCCCTGGGAATCCACGTGACCGACCTGGCCCGGCTTGGGCTTGGAGGCGGCGGAATCAGCGGCATTGGAGGCACAACCAGCGAGGATCGCGGCGGCCACGACGATGGGAAAGCACAGGGTCTTCATGAGCTGCAGTCTAGGAACGGCTGCTACATTGCCTCCGGTCCGGTCGGCTCGGCAAACGGGAATTCATCGACGGGATGGATTGCGGGCAGGCCGGCTTCCCGGTGAAGTGATGCCGTGTCCGACGCGACAACCCTCCAGACCCGTGCTGCGCCGACGCCCCCACGTCGGTCGCGGGGGGCTTGGCAACCCTTCACCGGCAATGGGCTGTCCCGCTTCGCCGATGCGACCGCCAGCCGTGCCCTCGGGTTCCTCGGTGCGTTTGCCCTGATCACAGCCCTGGTGCTGGGATGGTCCCTGCACACCATCGGGTGGCCCGTGATCGACAATGCCGTCCGTGAATTTCCCGAGCAGGGGCCTGCGCTGATCCGAGGTCGATTCCACTGGCCCGAGACGGCCCCTCGAGTCTTGGCTGATTCACCGCATCTGGCCGTCGCAGTCCGTCCCGGGGATTCAGAAACCTTGGGCCGAACGGCCGATCTTCAATTAGAACTGCTCCCGGGAAGCCTTCGCCTGGCAGGAATCGCCGGATTCGTCGAGATCCCCTGGCCCGCGACCGCCGACCTTCCGCTCGGACGGCTCCAGGCCCGAGCCGCTTGGGAAGCATGGCGGCGCCCGGTCCTCGCTGCGCTGATCATTACCGCAGCGGCGGCCATGACTATGGTGTGGAGCGCATGGGCCCTCACACTGACCCTTCCGCTTCGGTTCATCGCCTTTGTCTTGCAACGGCACATCACCCTTGGCGGATGCTTGCGACTGAGCGTCGCCGCCTGCATGAGTGCGTCGCTGGTGCTGAACCTGGGGCTCGGGGGTTACGGGATGCGGTGGTTGCCTTGGCCCGCTCTGGCCGCAGTGGTGGTCATCCACCTGCTGGTCGGAGGCCTTTTCCTGATTTGGGGTTTGTTGAGCCGCCCCAGGAAATCCCGCTCTGATTCAGCACCCAATCCCTTCCAACCGGGGGCCGGGAAGGACCGCCCCAGGAAGACCGGGAGCAATCCCTTCGGGTGACCAGAGCAAACTGATCCCTGGCCATGGGGTTGAAACCATTCAAACCCCAAAAATCCTTCCGAACGACCCAGAGCCTTTCAGCGGGCGGGCGGATTGATCCGAGCCCCCTTGGCCTTCAGTTCCTCGACCTGGACCTTGGACTGCTTCGAGAGCGGATTGCCATCGAGATAAACCCGCACGAACGGGGCGAAGTTCCGGGTCTTCTCCAGATCGGGAGTCATCCAACGGCTCAGCGGAGCCAGGTCTCGGATGCGATTGTGGGACAATTGCAGGAAAGACGGCGCACGGATGCCCGACAACGGGGCCAAATCGCTGATGCCATTGTGGGAGGCCGAGAGCAGGGTCAAATTCCGGAAAGCTCCGAAACCTTGGATGGAGCTGATCTTGTTGTGATCGATGTAGAGAGTCGCAACCCGCGGCAAATTGGTCAGTGACGCCACCGAGCTGAGCCGATTGGCCGAAAGGTAAATCGAAGCAAGATTGGTGAGACCCGACAACGGCTTCACATCCTTCACCTGATTGTGCGAGAGCTCGATGTACTGCAAGGCCGGCACCGAGGCCAACGGGGTGATGACCGAAACCTGATTGGAAGCCAGGTTGACATACTGGAGCTGCTTCAGACCGGACAGAGGCGCGAGGTCAGCGATCTTGTTGCCCGGAATCTCAAGCGAGGCCAAGGCGACACAATGTTCCAGACCCGACAAACTGGTGATGCCAGAGAAGGGAGCGGACACGGTGGACACCGTGGCCACATCGGCCGCCGTCAGTGGATCCTGGGATTCGCGCTTGGCGAAAACCTGACGACGCACAGCCGCCTCCAGCTTCTTGTCCTTGAAGACCGAGACCGGTGCGTTGGTCGCCGCGGGCTTGTCAGCCGGCTTGGCCGCAGGTTCCGCAGCAGAGAGAGGCACCGAAGCCAACAGCAACACCGATGCACACAGGGAAGAAAGGATCGCTCGCTTGCTCATGGAATTCGCAACTCATCATGCCGAGCCGTGGAATCAACGGAAGTGATTTTCCGATCGAAGTCTCCACCCATTTTCAGACGGGCTTTCAGCGCTGTTTGGACGGCGCATTGGTCTTGAAGGCACCACGGAAGAGCCAGTGCCGCTTGAGACCTCCCACGAAATCGGAGGAATTGGTCAACACTCCGTCGACGGCGGGCAGCGTGTTCGAGCGAACCGTTCCCAAGGTCCGTTCCACCTCGACCAATGTGCCCGGGAGTGTCGTGTTGAGATTGGAAACCAAGGGACCCACCCCTTGGATTTGCTGGTTCACCTGAGTCACCAAGGGCGGGACCGTGCGTCCCAGCTCGGTGAGCAGCGGAGGCAGCGTGGTGTTCAGGTTGGTCAGGAGCGGCGGCACGGTGGAGTCGAGGTTCGAGACCAGCGATCCGATGCCGCCAATTTGCGCGTTCAAGTTGGTGAGCGTCACCGTCAGCGCGGCGCTCAAGTCGCCGGGGATCATGATCTCCCCAAGTCCGCCGGGTCGGTCGAACCGGGCCGACAAGTTGGTGGGAAAGAGCAAGTCGCCCAAGCCGCCGGGCTTGGTGAAGGCCTCGCGGATCTTGGGCACCAGCAGGGTGAGTTCGCCGATGAGATCTCCCGAGACCTCGGTGCGCAGGAAGTAACCCTTGTCATTCGGAGTGATCGGATCGTAGCGGATGAAGTTCGTGGCCTCCGGACGACCCAAACTGTAGGCGTACTTGTCCCACAAGATGCCCAGTGCCCCACCGGAAGACGCATTGGTGGACGGGGCCGTCGTGGGAATGCCCAGACCCTGACTGCGGGTCACCTCCAGGAAGTTTCCACCGGCGATGTCGATAGGCATGCCACTGACCTTGAGCTTGGAATCGGTGAAGATGTACCCCTGATACGGGTCCCGAACCAGGAACCGGACAAACACATTGAACCCTTCGCTGCGATGCCAGGAATCATCCGGGGCCGTGTCGATCTGAACCACCTCACCGATGGTGAATCCCAACATCTTCACCGGTGTGCCCACCTTCACCGAACTGCCATCCCGCAGATAAGTGTAGTAGGGCACCTGCTTGACCCACCACCCGCGCTTGTCTCCGGTGGTCTTGATGAAAAAACCCAGGCCGATGAGGCCCACGATGAGCGCCCCCAACAGAAAGAGCACAACGACCCATTCCACCCTTCGAAGGCGGGTCCGGAGTTGGGGAGTCAAATCCTGCAAGGCCATGGTCAGGGACGGATATCGGTGGGGTTGCGGAAGCCGTCCTCGCCGGTGCTGGCCAGGACAGCCTCCATGTCGGGAAGGATGCGCCATTGGCCGCCCGCGACCAGCGCGAAGCGCGGGTCCAAGCCCGCGTACGGGCGCACGGCATCGGCCGTGGCAATCACAGCCATGGGTTCTCCGCCGAGCATGGGATGCCCGGCGATGGCTTCTTTCAGGAAGCCACGCCACCAACGGAGATGGACCGCATCCAGACCGGCCAACGGGTTGTCGAGCAAGAGAAGCCCGGGCTTCAACACCAGGCAGCGGGCCAGAGCGGCCCGGCGGGACCACGAGCGGCCCAAGGAACCGGGAGTCCGGGACAAAAGCGATTCCAACTGAAGATGGCGGATCAAAGGTTCCAATTCAGCAAGGGCCTCGGCTGGAGAACAGTTCTGATGATAACACCATGGCAGGAGGATGTTCTCCCCGACACTCAACGCGGAGAAGAGTCGACCGCTCCCGTCGAAGACAAACCCCATGCGGCGACGGGTTTCCCACACACCGGCATCATCGTCATCGGCTCTGCCCACCGGACGACCAAACACACTCACCCGGCCCGCGGCAGCCGGGATCAATCCAGCCAGGGTTTCCAACAGGGCAGTCTTTCCGGCTCCTTGGACACCGGCCACCACCCAGAGCTCACCGGAAGCCACCTTCCAATCCATCGCCTGAAGAACGATTCCTTCGGTCGAGGACGGACGGGCAATCTCAAGGGACTCCGTCTCCAAGGCGGTGAGGGGTGGATGCATCGTCACAAGAGCAGGTACACCGTGATGAAGAGTGCATCGATCAACAGACAACCCACCACGCAGACAGCCACCGTCCGCGTCGTCGCTGGCCCCACCTCTTCCAAGGTCATCGGCCGAGCCAGTCCCTGATAACAAATCACCCAACCGGTCAGCGACCCGAACAAGAGCGTCTTGAGGAACAGAAGCGGGAAATCCAGCGCACTCATGGCTCCTGCGATCGCGGTGAAAAACTCCATCGGAGAGGCCTTCAATCCACGGGCATAGGCAAACACATAACCCGATCCCAGCGAGATGAGGATGAGGTAGGCCGTCAGCGACACGACGGCCGCCGCAAAGCCCACGACCCGGGGCACCACGAGATAATGAATGGGATCGATGCCCAGAACCTCCAAAGCCTCCACTTCTCCCAAGGCGCGGGCCGTCCCCAACTCCACCACGGAAGCCGTCCCGACCCGGGCCAGCACCAAGAGTCCGGCAATCATCGGCGCCATCTCCCGGAGGAAGACGGTGACCATGAGCGTGCCCATGAAATTGCTGGCACCGACCTGTTCCATGAGTGACACGGTCTGACCCACGAAAACGATTCCCAGGACGACACCGAGGAATCCGACAATGGGCAAGAGTCGGACTCCGCATCGTTGGATTTCCCCGAGAACCTGCGGTCGCATCACCCGGGAATTGTCGCGGTGGCGCCGGACTGCCGTCGCCAGCGTGATGAGGATGAATGCACCCAGACGGGTCAGGCTTCGCCACTCTTCGGCGAACACCGCCAACCACCCGGACTCGCCGACGGAACCCTCGGTCGTGCCCGTTGTTCTGGAAGGGGGTGATGTCACCGCCATGGGTTTGGGAAGGTCAGTGGCCAGTCGCCGGTGGTTCGCGCTCGATCGACGGAACGGCCGCTCCGATGAGCCGCGCCATGCGCTCGAAGGTGACATCCTCAGCCCCCGGCTCGCTGAGAGAGAAGAAGGAAATGTAGGCCCAGCGCGGGCTACGCCCCTTGGAAAGGATGTCCCGGACCATCTGCCATTGGCGGGCGGAATGGCTGGCCGTGCGAGTCCCGTCGGCCACGAACCAGAACACATAGACCCCGTTGATGGTCACCCTGCGGCCATCGTCGCGCTCCACCGAACGGGTCATGTCGAAACGCTGCACCTCCAGACTTCCGGGAGCCCATCCCGGGACCTCGATGCGTCGGATGGTCTGCGACAGGATCTGCCAACCGACGCCGGTCATGCAGTACTCGGGACGATGGATGCTCGTTCGGTCGGCACCCATGAGCACCACACTGGCCATGACCGGAGGCAATGATTCCCCGCCATGATAGGACCGGCGTCCGAAGGTCGTGTCCGGGGGCAGAAAGCTCAGTTCGAGGTCGGGAATGGCATCCAACTGGGAACGGTAACCGGGAAGGTTCGCCGGCAGGGACACCGAATTGGAAGTGGCCAGACGGCCGCCCTCGCTCAACAGCGGAAGGCCAACAATCCGCACCCCGGGTTCACCCATGCGAACCCGTTCCTTGAGCCACCGGAGGGAACCGGCCGCGGCGGCCATCAAGACCAACACCACGATCGTGGGAATGGCAATGCGCGGATTCATGACGGTTTGGGTCCACTGCTGGCCCGTTGGGCAGCGGATGAGCCTGATGCGATGTTCACGGAATCGGGTTCCTGAAGCCATCGGGCCACCAAGAACACACAACCCAATGCGATGAGGAAGGTGGCGAAACCGAACTTGGTCTCAACGGCCTCTCCCGCGGCTTGCCCGGCTGCCTCGGCCACGGCGAAGACCACGATCAGTCGGATCACGTTGGCCAACACTGCAAAGGCCGGACTGAGCAAGATCAGGAAAATCCGACGCCACGGTGTCCTGAAATTCAAAAACGCGAAGGTGACCGTCAAGAGGAGCACCACCGTGGCGCTGCGGATGCCGCTGCAGGCTGGAGCCACATCGAACCGAAAGCCCTGTGCGGTCGCCGACGCCTTCTGGAAGACGATCGTCCCGGCCCGTTGCAAATTCATGTTCAGAATCCACTCGCAGAAGGTGGTCGAAAGCAACGTGCTCAGGAGACGCAATCCGTGGGTCAAAGTGTCAAGGAAGACGGAGATCGGGACGCAGAAGAAAAACAACAGGTAGGGAAAGGCGAAACCCCGCATCCAGGCCCGACCCCAATACATCCCCATGATCCCGAAGAGTCCGACCAGGAAACCCACCACCCCGAGGCGCGTCTGCTGGACCACATAGCCTGAAATGTGCAGCAGCAAACCCACGGGGACCAAAGCCAGCGCCGGAGTCCAAGGTTCCTTGGCAATGGCGGTCAATTCGGAGCGCCGCACCACGACGATGGCACCCACCAGCCACGGAATCATCAAACCCAATTCATCATCGCGTCCCTGCTGGGCACCGCCTTCATAGACCGCCTGCAGCCAACCAAACATCGAATCGGTCTGGATGTAGCCGAGGGTGGAGTTGCCCAAGAAGTGGAAGAGTGCGAACCACGCCGCAACGACCAGCCCGAAGGCCGCCTTGTGGGGAAGGCTGTCCCACAGCGATCGTAATTCTTGAAGCATCGACGGTTGCAAGTGGAGTAAAAGTGACCCGTCCCAACGTCACCACGCAAGGGCAACGTCAATCCATCACCGTGACAAACCGGGGTTGAGGTCCTTTCCGGCTCCTGTCGGATCGCAGTTTGCCGGGGTCCAGCCTCAAGAAGTTCAGCGGCGGCGAGACACCACCATGGCCAGCAAACCCAATCCGAGGAGAAGCACACCCGCCGGTTCAGGCACTGTAGCCACAGCCTTCACTTCCCAGCCCTTCAGAATACCGGTGCCACCGCCCTCCATGTCGGCAACGAACAGGGTCCATTGACCATTCGGATCCATCTGGCCCAACGGGGTCAACGGCGCCGATCTGGGCGAGGTGTCCAACGACACCATCGGATCGACGCGTCGCCCGTCCGGTTGCCATGTACCCGTCACTGCACCGGAAGGCTCCCCACCCAACGCCACACGGTATCGATGGATGTCATGCTGGGCTGAATCACTGAAGGAGACTTGAAAACCCGAATCACTGTATCCATTGGGGAAATCATTCGAGGAACCCACCCGGTTCATGAGCACGGCCAAACGAAACTCCGAACCCGACGGCGTTTCGTGCAGCAGATAGGCATAATAATCACCGTTGAAGGCCCCGAAATCGCTGCCCTCAACCGACAGGCTGACCGTGAGATCATAGGGAATGCCCACCGTTAGCCCACTCGCCTTGAACGATCGAGCGATGCCCGATGGATCATTGTCGGGAATCGCGATGCTGATCCCCGACTCGCCGAAGCGGAAACCCAGATCTTGTTGGGCCACCGCATCGTGGGTGACTCCAACACCGAAAATCAGAACCCAAGGCTGGATACGAAGCGTGTTCATGGATTGGTTGTCAGATCGGTTGTTCACTGGATGGTCCCGAGCAGGCGATAGAATCGAACTGGAGAGTCCGTCTCCGGATCCAGCAAGTCCAATTGACCTGCCGCATCGGCTGTTGCTTCACCCAGGTCGGTCCAAGGCACACTGGAATCCAGTGAGGAGCGACCCAGGATCCGATACGTTCGACCGGGAACCGTGGCGAACCTCAGTTGAACACCACGGGCCAAGGGCACAACCCTCACCAAGTTTTGAGCCAATCCGGTCGTCCAGTCCCGCGCAACCAAATTGACACGGCTGCGGGACGTTTCCTTCCCGTTGCCCATTTCATAACCGAAGGAATCGACCACGGAATCAGCCAGGCCGGTGGGCGGGGTGTAGATGATCCATCCACCATCGAGTCGGATGGTTCCCCCCTGCGTTGTGAGGGGATCGACTTGAACGAGCGCTGCAGATCCCTCGGCAACGAAGTCGTTGGCCAGGAGTTGTTGCACCTTCCACTTGAGGGGTTGTCGGGGGATGCGAACCAAGGAATCGGTGTTGGCAATCACCCGATTCTGGATCACCAGATTCACCCCATTGCTCGGGAGACTGGAGACGCCGGAACTGTTCGAGGCCACCGCGGTGAACACATGCTCGGTCACGGACAAAGGCGCAGGCGGCGTGAAGGTCCAGACGCCTTGAGCATTGGCCACTGTGGTTCCCAGCAGGTTGGAACCGTCATACACACTCACCGTGGCTCCGGCCACCGCCGTGCCCGTGATCTGCGGCTGCCGGTCCATCGTGGGGCTTTGCAAGGCGTTGACCACCGGTGGCGCAACGATAGCCTCACGGGTCACATAGGCCAATATGCCCGGGTCAAAGATCGATCCCACCTGGGGATCTTCATCGCCCCGTTCATTGTCGACGAAGTAGATCAACACCTCGTCGAACTCGGCATCCGCATCGGTGTTCAGGAATTCGGCTCCCGTATAGAGCACGTTGCCGCCGGCATCCCGACGAGGAGACCCGAGCGAATTGGTCAACACTGTCTTGAGAAACTCATACCGCGTTCCATCCGCGGAGGATTTGACGAAGGTGTTCACCCGGCTTCCCACCGGCAGGAGGATCCTGACCACGTTCTGCTGAGCGGCAAATTCCGCGCGCACCGCCGACTCGAAGGTCGACTGCTCCGCGACGGATACGGAACCCTTCACCTCGACATTGGGTTCCAAAGAGAATCCGAGCAGACCCAAATCGGTCCGCAAATCGTTCACTTCCGATCCTCCGAGGGCTGCCCTCACGGCTTGACGGTCATCGGCGGAGACAGAGCCCACTTCTACGCTGCTGATCTTGACCGTCGCACTCAATTGCCCGCCGTCGGATGCGGCCTTGTCCAGCGCTGCCACATACGGATTGTCCTGACCCGTGGCCGTGAGGGACAGGTAGGTCTCTGGATCGCCCGGATCCGAGTTGAGCACGGGCAAAGAGGCGACCGCGTTCTGCTGGGCGTCATTGATGCCGTCTTTATTGCGGTCGCCGGCGAAGGCCTCGGTGAAATTGTCCACGCCATCGCTGTCGAAATCCACGGTGATGCGAACAACCATCTCCCGGACCAGACCGTTGGCCTCAACCAGCAACTTCAAATCCACCGCCGAGACGAATCCCGGAGGCAGATTCACCCGCACCGAATCACCCGAGACCGTCGCCATGACCCGCTCGGCCAACAGCTCCTCCGGGTTGCCGATCGAAGCTGATACGGATCCTCCCTCCGGATTGACGAAGTACTCGGTGATGGACAATACGCCGGAGCCACCGCGCTCGTCCGCGCTGATCGACCAATTCAAATCCTTGCCGGGCCGCAACTCCGCCGGCTCGATGACATTTGAGACCAGCACCTCCACGGGTTGGATGGCCTCACCCCCGCGACCATCCGTCACCACCACCGCCAACTGATAACGACCCGCCAGGTCGGCATCGGAGGGATGTTCGAAGTCGAAGGCTTTGCGGGCACTGACCCGGCCTGAGTCGTCCATCTGGAAGAAGACCGCGTCGCGACCCACCAGACGATACGACATCGTATCCGAGTCGGGATCCGATCCGCGGACCACAAACGCGAGGGTACGATTCTCGGGAATGACGATCGAAGCCGTTCCGTTGACGACCTCTGCGGGCAGCGAGCCATCCGGTTTGGTGTCGTCGGCCGCCCAGACCACGAGCGTGGGCGTTCCATTCGGTTGGACGAGTGAACCCCTCAATTGCACCGGGAGCGTCGTCTGCACCTGGGCCCCCTGCGGATCGGTGGCGGTGACCTGGATCTCCGACGTCGATGCCACCGCCGACAGGGCGGTGATCCGAAGCTCCTTGCCCAAGGCGCTGGCCTTCAAACCAACGCCCACGGAATCGACGGAATAGGACAATCGAGCCACATCATCCGGATCCCGATCGGCGAAAAGCCCTGCCAGGTTCAACGTCATGCTCTGGTTCTGGGTCAGTGAAATCACCGGGACCTTCAACGCCTCCGGCGTGTCATTCACATTGCGGACAGCGATGTAGATGAACCCAGAAGCCGTATGGACAACCGAACCGCCATCGGTGCTCAACAAGTCCACACGGTAGGGCAAGGTTGCGTACCGGAGCGCGTACTCATCGGGCGCCGGAACAAACAGCACCTTTCCGGACACGAAGTCCTGCAGCGATACCGTGAGCGGATTGTTGGAGCTCGGGGAGACCACCGTCCGAACACCTGGGTTCTGGACGAAAAGAGTTCCCTGGGTGTTGCCCTGGGAATCCACTGCAGGACCTGTCAGCACCATGCGTCCGATCAGGTTTTGGGTTCCCAACTGACCGAGAGGAAGCGTCGTTCCGTCACCCAGCGTGATCGACACCGGTTGGCTGGCACTCGTCGCCAGCGGACCACCCTCATCTTCATTCAAGATGAGGAAGTAGATCGGATTGAGGCTCAACTGAAGAGACGTGCGAACCACAGCCACCTGGAAGGTCGCGGTGGCCGACAACGGTGACACACCGGAGTCCGTGGCAGTCACTTGAACTGGGTAAGTCCCCAGGGACGACGGGGTGCCGCTGAAGGTGAGTGTCTGCGGTTGGAACACGATGCCCGGTGGCAGCCCGCTGACGGAATAGTTCAACGACTGGCCGGCATCGACATCGGTGAAGGTTCCGGGCGACAGCGACCAACTTGCGGCCTTTTGCAGCGTCAGTGTCTTGCCCGGGATCGACGTCGCCAGTACCGGCGCTTCGTTCTGATCCAAGACGCTCACCACCAGCTCTCGAACTGTCACCAAAGCACCGTCACTCACTTCGATGCTCAACCGGTAGGTTTGTTTGCTTTCAAAATCGAGGCTCTGGCTGGCACGCAGGACACTGCCGCTGACATTGAATGCCGCGTTGTCTGCAACACCCGGAACCAAGCGGTACTGGAAGACCGTGTTCCGATCCGGATCGGAACCCTCGAGTGTTCCAACCACCGCATTCGGCCCTGCGTTTTCAGCCACCGAAGCCCCCGTCAAAATGAGTCCAGTGGGCGATTCATTCGCATTGATGACCGTCACGGCCAACGACTGCTGAGAAATGTTGGCCGATCCGTCGGTCGCTCCGATGACCACTTCGTAGACATTGTCGCGATTGTCATCGAGCGGCGTCTCAAAATCCGGAGCGCTGATGAAGCTCAGGACACCCAGACTGCTGAGGGTGAATTTCGCCGCATCTCGACCCCCGACCAAACTCCAGGTGACCGCTTCATTGGCGGTGAACGCATGGACCGAGGTGGTGTTTTCAGGGACAGACTGAACCGACGACAATCCAGTCGATCCTCCCGGACCCAAAATCAGAGGCGCGATGACGTCATTGAAGGTCAGTGCCACTTCGGCTGGGCTGGTTCCGCCATTCTTGACGTCAGCCCCTCCGAGGGTGGCGACCACGACACCCACACCGGCACTGGCCGGAGCGGT
>JACCDP010757510.1_pt1 | contig 32980 bp, 18 predicted proteins | sample 7445841 | NCBI WGS metagenome assembly JACCDP01 (sample SAMN15323441, study PRJNA562643) | freshwater metagenome | isolation source: river surface water | place: USA:Blue River Watershed | collected 2017-08-17 | reverse complement strand
TTGATGTCCGACTTATAGAGGGGATTGTACCATTCGTAGAGTGAATAATACATGCCCGCGCGCACGCTTGTTTTTCGTATGGCTTTAAATAAATCACCCAATAAATCTCTTTTGGGACCGCTCGTTACGCTGTTCCAAGGAAAGCCCCAGGTTTTATCTGCTTCTTTACTAGGCCACATAGCAAAGCCATCATGGTGCTTACTCGTTAACACAATATATTTTGCACCAGACTGCTCAAACACTTTAGCCCAAGCATCCGGATCAAAACGATCTGCCTTAAACATGGGACCAAACCCATAATAAGACATATCACCATAATGTAATTTGTGAAATTTTTTGCGCACATTGTCTTTGTCTGCTTGCAATCCATTTTGGTACCACTCCGAGTAACTATGCTGCGGACCCCATGATGGAACACTATACGCACCCCAATGAATAAAAATGCCAAATTTTTCGTTCATAAACCATGATGGAACAGGTCTCGAATCTAGCGACTCCCAATTGGGCTGGTAGGTTTGTGCAGTAAGTTGCAACTGCAGCATGCTTATGATTAAGCAGCAAGCGATCCATTTTTTCATACGCAATTTTGATTCAATATAACCAAAAAATAGAATAGAAAAAACTAGAACAGTTGTAGTATGATGTTATGGATAAAATAATACACTAACTAGTGAAGATGCTATTATTTTTTTTGAGATGAGGCGTCTGTTACACATCTAAATCCAGTGTGCTCGAGTCCTGTATCAGTAGCCGTTTTCATACGTGCAGAAACACGGTAACTTGCACAGTAAGAGTCGTGACATAAAAAAGATCCACCACGTACTACTTTTTTTGGAATGGTAGGCTCGTCGGGATCAAAACTTTTATTACTACCTGTAGGATTTACTAATTTTTTTTGTGCGACTTCTGCATAGTAATTGGCATCATACCAATCGGAACACCATTCCCAAACATTACCACTCATATCATATAATCCGTAAGCATTAGGAGCGTATTTAGCAACGGGTGCAATACGCAGATAGCCATCTGCGCCTGTGTTGGTATTTGGAAATTTTCCTTGCCAAGTATTTGCTTTTTTCCCACCTTGTTCTAATGGTTCACTACCCCAAGGAAATGTTTGATTTTTTAAGCCGCCTCTAGCCGCGTACTCCCACTCTGCCTCTGTAGGTAAACGCTTGCCAGCCCAGCGTGCATATGCATTTGCATCATCCCAAGACACTTGTGTAACGGGCTCATTGTCCTTTCCTTTAATGCTGCTTCCAGGCCCACGCGGATGTTTCCAATTAGCCCCTTTTGTCCATGCCCACCAGGAGGCTGGGTTATTCATATCTACCGGTGTAGATGACATTACAAATACAAGTGATGAAGCCACCAGTAATTCAGGCGAAGGCTTTGGTGTACCAGGAGGTAATTGTTTTTTTATTTCATTCCAGTCCGGAGCTTTTTCGGCGGTAGTAACATAACCCGTAGCTGCAACAAATTTTGCAAACTGTGCATTGGTAACTTCTGTGGTATCCATCCAATAACTAGAAACAGTAACTGCGTGCTGCGGATATTCGTCGGCACGGCCAGTTTTGTCCGAACATCCCATTGTAAACTCGCCGCCACTAATAAGCACCATGCCCGCTTTATCAGCCACACCTTTTACAATACTTGATGTATCTGTTCCGCCAACACCAAATCGATTTGGAATATTACTGGTACAGTGAAGTGCCGAATCTTTTTTTGCCTGAATAGAATCTTGAACTGCTTTTGCAGCATTGTCTCCAGAAGTACAAGTCCAAAAAAGAACACAACAAAAAAATATTGATTGATATACGATGAATGCTCTTTTCAAAACTAAAAATTAAAATTGTTTATTTCTTGCAGCGGTAAATTATTTACAACTGCTTGCTCTGCCGCAGTAGCTAAGTTATACATTGTTTGTACAATGTTTTTATTTTTTGATGCAAGATCATTTAACTCGCTTGGATCATTTGCCAAATTAAAAAGTAGTAGCGATGTTTTTCCACCACGTTTATCAATCACTAATTTCCAATTATTATACCTAACGCCTTGCACTTCTTTTTGCGGTGCGAAGGCATAAAAAGTATTACGTACTGGCTTATTTGTAATGATACTTTCAATCATGGGTTTGCCGTCAATGACTGTAACAGCGGGCATTTGAGCAGCTGCTACTTGCAAAAAACTTGTAAATAAATCTACACCACTATAAATGTTTTGATTAACAGCACCTGCGTTAATCATACCTGGCCATTTTACAAAACACGCCGATCTTACACCGCCTTCAAAACGTTGCTGGTATTTTCCATCACGTAATTCGTGTTGTAAACTGGTGTCTACTAGGCCAAATTTTCCGTAACAATCTTCAAGCTCCGGATATTTTTCTACCAAGGGTCCGTTATCTGAATGAACCACTATGAGCGTATTTTTTTCGAGCCCTAATTGTTTAAGATAACCGGTTAAAACGCCAACCGTATAATCGATGTATGCAACTGCGTCACCAAATGCACCATAACCAGAACGTCCTTCAAAACCTTTTGGAATAAAATAAGGTGTATGTGTTTCAATATTAGAATACTGCAAATAAAACGGTTGTTTGCTAGCCGCTTTTTCTTTGATAAACGCACAAGCTTCTCTAATAAACTGAGCAGGCAGTTCTGCGAGTTCGTTGTTGTTTAAATCTTTTACTTTTTCACTACCGCGCATAAGTGGTATGGGTGGGTATCCTCTAGAGCCAGTATTACCAAGCCTTTCAGGACCATGGTCATTGGGGTACGGAATGCCCACATAGCTATCAAACCCATGAGCAGGTGGTAAATATTTTGGTAAGTGCCCCAAATGCCATTTACCTACTAGCGCCGTTGCATAGCCTACTTTTTGTAGTTGTTTGGTAAACGTAATTTCTTTACTACTATCTAGCCCATTGGTATTAGAGGGAAATAAAACACCGAGTCCGGTTCTATCATTTACGCGCGGACTATAGCGCCCGGTCATGATAGCTGCTCGTGTTGGTGTGCAGGTCCCATGTGGCGCATAAAAATTAGTTAAGCGTGTTCCCTCTTTTGCAAGCGCATCTATATGCGGTGTTTTATAATAACGAGATTCATAACTCGAAAAATCATCGTAGCCAATATCATCAATAATGATATGAATGATATTGGGTCTCGCGCCAATGCTTGTTTGCGCATCTACGCGCAATTGCAACAAACAGATTGCGCAACACAACAACCAAAAAATAATTTTATGTAAAAAGTGACGGTTCAATATTCAATTATTTTTTTACAGGTAATTTTCCATCGATAAATTCCCAATCAGCAATATGCGGATGTCTATGATTATCTTTTAAAATCTTTTCCATTTGCAGCACAAGTGCTGGATGCTGTGCAGCAAGATCTGTTTTTTCCTGGGGATCATTTTTTAAATTATAAATTTCCCAGGGCGCTTGTTTGTTTTTTTTAAGATCCGATTTTATCCCTTTCCAATCTCCCACCATCACCGCTACTTGACCTGTTTTTTCGGGATACTCAAAGTACATAAATGCCCTGCTAGCTTGTGTTTGAGGGCTTCCTAATAAAGTAGGCAATATTGAAACGCCATCAGATACGGGTGCTTTTTGGCGTGTGAGTTGCGCTAGCGTTGCCATCATATCATACTGCACCGATGGAAAATCAGAAACAGTGCCTGCCTTTATTTTTGATGGCCAACGCGCCAAAAATGGAACGCGAATACCACCTTCATACAAATCCATTTTGCGTCCCCTAAAACCTGCAACGCTATTAAAGAAATTTGTTTGCACACCACCCACATCAAAAGTGGCGCCATTATCACTCGAAAATAATACAAGTGTATTTTCATCCAGATTTAAATCTTTTAATAATTTAAATATTTCACCTACCTGTGTATCAATGTAAGTAATCATAGCGGCGTAGGTAGCGAGTGGATATTTATTAGGTGCATAACCTCCTTTATAACCTAAATAAGGCGCTTCAGGAAACTGTCCGAGGTATTTGGCAACCTCATCTTTAGGTGCCTGCAATGAAACGTGCGGACCCGTGTAGGGTAGGTATAAAAAAAATGGTTTGTCTTTATTTTTATGAATAAACGCTTTTGTTTTTTGAGCCATTTTAGTAATAGCATAATCGGTTCCAATAAATTTTTCAAACGCAGAATCTGCGGTAGTGCCTGCTGGTAATTTTTGGTGCACATATATCAATGGATTACGCAAACTATCCCATTTTCCATTTTCCCATAAATGTGTTGGATAAAAATTATGCGCCTGCTTTTGACAGTAATAACCATAAAAATAATCGAAGCCCTGCTCGTTAGGATTACCCGTATTATCATGCATACCTAGCCCCCACTTACCAATGGCACCTGTGGTGTAACCCGCGTTCTGCATGAGTTTGCCAATGGTAAGGGTATTTTCTGGTAACGGCATTTGGCCACCTTCTGTGCTATCTTCAAAACCACCTAATTCGTAATTGCCTCTAATGTATGAATGACCTGTATGTTTTCCTGTCATTAAGCATGCTCGTGCTGGCGCACACACCGGTGCCGATGAATAATGCCTTGTAAACCGCATACCCTCGGCGGCCATTTTATCTAGGTTGGGTGTTTTTATTTTTTGCTGACCATATGAACCTAATTCACCATAACCCATATCGTCGAGGTAAATATAAATAACATTGGGAAGGCTTTGCTTGGCTGGTTTTTGAGCAATTAATGGTGCACAATAAACAGTCCATACAGCAAATAATAGAAACAAACAGCGGTTCATAAAAGCATGATCTTGTCCTTAAAAGTAACTCAATTCAATCAAATATTTTTCAAATAAAAAAGTATCCTTATCAAATAAATTATTACCTTAAAAAAAATAAATGCTATGCCTGAAAATAAAAAACCAAACAGAAGAGATTTTATGAAAACTTCTGTCAAAGGTGCCATCGGTGCAACCCTTGCTACTGTTGGCTTTCCAACTATTGTACCTGCTGCCGTTTTTGGACCAAATGCGCCTAGCAATAGAATTAATATCGGTGCCATTGGTCTTGGGCGTATTTCTAGAGAACATGATATGTTTGAAACCCTCAAATACAACTATGCAAATATTATGGCGGTATGTGATGTAGATAGTAAAAGATTAAAAGAAGGAAAACAATTTGTAAATGATTTCTATGCTAAAAAATATGGTAAGCCCTATGATGGTGTAAAAATGTATTCGGCTGCACAAGAGCTCTTAAACAATAAAGATATTGATGCGGTACTTATTAGTACACCCGATCATTCACATGCATACCTCGGTGTTTTAGCAGCCGAAGCCAGAAAAGACATATACCTGCAAAAGCCCACTGCGCTTACCATTCAGGAGGGTCGCGCATTAAGTAATGCCGTGCACAAGCAAGGTTGTATTTTACAAATTGGTAGTCAACAAAGATCAAGTACACAATTTAGATATGCTGCCGAACTGGTAAGAAATGGACGCATTGGAAAATTAAAAGAAGTACTTATTGGTTTACCCAAAGATCCTAGTGGTGATGTTGAACCAGAAATGCCTATTCCAAGTACATTAAATTACGATGCCTGGTTAGGACCAACGCCATATGTGTATTACACCGAAAAAAGGGTGCACCCACAAAACGATTATAGTAGACCGGGATGGATGCGTGGCGAAAATTATTGCGCAGGCATGATTACCAATTGGGGCGCACACCATATCGATTGTGCACACTGGGCTATGAACACCGAGTACACCGGACCTAAAGAAGTTTGGGGTACCGCTGTTTATCCAACATCGGGACTATGGGATGTTATGGGCGATTTTACTACCTACGGTTTATATGACAATGGCGTAAAAATGACCATTAGTACCGAGCTACCCAATGGCATTAAATATATTGGTACCGAAGGATGGATTTTTGTAACCAGAGGGGCTTATAAAGCAAGTGCTAGTGACCCAGTTGCAGCATCTGGCCAAAAGGCTTTAACAGCAAGTAATGACAGTATTATTACTTCTGTGATTGGCGAAAATGAGGTTAACCTATACAGAAGTGACGAGCACCATGGCAATTGGCTCGATTGTGTAAAGTCTAGAAAGCAGCCAATAGCGCCTGTAGAAGTTGGTCATAGGTCATGCTCTACCTGTATTGTTCACTCTATTGCCATGAAAACCAAGCGTAAACTTTACTGGAACGCTACCGATGAAACTTTTATCAATGATGATGAGGCCAATAAGCTATTAAACCGTCCACATAGGGCGCCTTATACCATAAAAGGGCTTTCATAATGCATAATTGACTCATTCTAAATCGAGTATAAAAACAATGTGTAAAAAATACAAAGTCGTTAAATTTTAATGATATTTGGATAATATTTAATGATACCCATAAATAACAGGAACGTGTTAAAGCAGCTTTATTTTAGACTTGTCGTATTTTCTTTGTTTGTGATACTAGTGAGTGCAGCTTGTAGTAAAGGTGGCAGTTCTGGCGGCGGCGGTGTAACACCACTTCCACCAACACCTCCAACGCCTACCGAAGAAAATATTGTTTTCACGTACGATATTGATCCGGGATCAAATATTTATGCAGCACTAGGTACGACGCAAGAAGTAAAAATTACAGTCACTTCTAAAATGCCTACAGCGGGTGTAATCACAGATATTGTTGTTAAAAAAGATGCTGATGGATCAACGGTATCAAGTTCTACCCTAGCTGCAAGTACCATGGTTCCAATTAATGGTATGATTACTAATTTAGCTACCAACGTTGTTTGTACAGCAACGATCACTGTAAAGTCTGCATCTACAGCTACCAATACGTCTACAAAAACTTTTAAGATAGCAAGAAAATAATTTTCTTAATCTCTTATACAGCGCACAGTAAATCCAGCAAGTCTATTGTTGTTTGATACAGTATATGTGTTTGGCGGAAAAACGACGTATGCTCTAGCAAATGTTGCATCCGAATAATCACTCGACCAATAATGATGACCTGAGCCTCTATCGGTCATTGCTCCATTGCCATAGGCTAGATATCCTGCAGCATGAATTTTTAATACCGATGTAAAATTATTAAAATATCCATTGGCGTTTCTGACTGCTGTCCATTCTGTTAAATTGGGTATGCGCCAACCGGGTCCTAACTCAATGGTACAAGGATCATTAGCAGGCTGCCAATCTTGTGTTGGCTGTACGCCTGAAGAAGTCCAAGCAGTTGGTGTTCTAGTGGTACCCGCATATCTGTAGCCTTTTTTATAATTAAATTGCCAGTACCAACCACTTGCATTATCGGAAGCGTCAGTGCCACTAGCTGCTTCGTTTGTAGCGCCCAAATTAGAAGTAATCCAACATTTACTAGCACCACTAATAGTCGTTAAAACTGTTTTATACGTAACTGTTTTTGCAACAGGTGCAACACCATCGGTAGTTACGTGATTGATGGTAATGTCATCTCCGCACACAAATGTTTTTGTTTTTTTACCTGAATTTTCTAGCCCTTCGCCAGTACCTACTTTTCCATTGGTATTTACATAGGTAGTTGGAACCGTACTAATTTTTCCATTGATTGTTAATTGCGCATCAACCGTGCCTATCCAAAAAAATACAATTAGAATAAAAATAAGTGTACGCATAAAATATCTATTAATAATAATAATCAAACTGAATTCTATCATTGAGCGTTAACGCGTAACTGGCATTACTAGCGGGGCTATACGTTAATGTTGTTCCTACGAGTGCGTATGCTGTATTACTAATTCTTACGCCATTGATAAACATTTTTAATTTGCTATTTGCCGATTTTGTTTGTGTAAGTATAAATACGGTTTGTCCAGCCGTTGCACTAAATTCATCTGCAATTTCTCTAACCAGCGAAAAATCGGTTCCATTAACTGCTGCGGTTACAGCGCTATTTCCATTTCCTTTTACAATACCGGTAATGGTTGCAACACCTGTTCCACCATTAGCAACCGCCAAAACGCCTGTTAATTTAGTAGCAGCTAAGCTTATAATTTTTGCATTTGTGATGGAGCCATCAGCAATAACTGTTGTAGCAATAGCGGCGTCTACATAGGTCTTAACGGCGTTTTGTGTAGGAAATAAAATATCGCTCGTGCCAAGTGTAGTTGTTATTGATTTATTGGCAGTATTTTCTTTTGCATTTAGTGCCGTCACGGTAAGTGTGCTAATAGGCTTATTTAAATCGGTTGTATTATCTACATTATTAAGTGCTAAATTGGTTTTGGCAGCAGCTACTGTGCTTGCACCCGTTCCCCCATTTGCAATAGCTATAAGACCAGTTACTTTGCTCCCGCTTAGGCTAATTATTTTTGCATCAGTGATAGATGCATCTGCTATGGCTGTAGCAGCAATAGCGGCATCTACATAAGTTTTTACCGCTTTTTGAGAAGGAAATAAAACATCACTTGTTCCTAGCGCCGTATTGATAGATTTATTGGCAGTATTTTCTTTAGTGTCAATGGCAGCGAGCGTAAGTGTACTGATGGGTTTGTTGATATCAGATGTGTTGTCTACATTATCAAGCAATAAATTAGCTTTAGCAGCTGCTACATTAGTTGCACCAGTGCCCCCATTTGTAATAGCAAGTGTACCAGTTAATTTACTTGCTGCCATACTCACAATTTTCGCATTTGTTATTGAACCGTCTGCAATGGTTGCTCCGGCAACTGCAGCATCTACATAAGATTTATTTGCAGCATCTGTAGAGCTAGTAGGCAAATCTGTAAGTGTGATTTTTTTTGTGGCAGCAACAGTTAAATCACCTACTAGTGTTCCGCCATCTAATCGTAAATATCTTGCATCAGTGGAAGCCTGATTGGCTGTAATTTCTCTCCATACTGCGCCGTCATAAATAAATGTTCTACCATTATTTGCAGATGTTGGATCTGAAGAAACAATATAAATATTACTATTTGCTGGCGTAGGTACTGTTGCAGAAAAATTTCCACCGTTGTACACACCCGTATACGTTAAACTTAATGTGAGTACCAGATCACCATTGGCATCAGGTGATATACCATTTACTTTTTTGATAGCACCAACAACATCACTTACCGGAATAGTAGATGTGGTTGTAAACTGAGATGCACCCGCTTTAACATAACCACTTGATAATGTTGCCGATCCCGTTCCCCCATTTGCAACTGGAACTACACCCGTTAATTTTGAAGCAGCTATACTAATTATTTTTGCATCGGTGATAGAACCATCTGCAATAGCTGTTGTGGCAATAGCAGCATCTACATAGGTTTTAACTGCTTTTTGTGTAGGAAATAAAACATCACTTGTGCCAAGTGTTGTAGTAGCCGATTTATTAGCTGCGTTTTCTTTTACATCAAGTGCAGCCTGTGTAAGTGTACTGATAGGTTTATTTATATCAGCAGTATTGTCTACATTATTAAGTGCAAAGTTAGTTTTAGCAGAAGCAATGGTACTAGCTCCAGTTCCACCATTCGCAATGGCAACTAAACCCGTTAATTTATTAGTACTTACACTGATAATTTTTGATTCTGTAATTGAACCATCAGTAATAGCTGTTGTGGCAACAGCAGCATCTACGTATGTTTTAACCGCATTTTGCGTAGGAAATAAAATATCGCTTGTGCCAAGTGTTGTAGTAGCCGATTTATTAGCTGTGTTTTCTTTTACATCAAGCGCAGCCTGTGTAAGTGTACTTATGGGTTTATTTATATCAGCAGTATTATCTACATTATTAAGTGCAAAGTTAGTTTTAGCAGCAGCTATAGTACTAGCTCCCGTTCCACCATTCGCAATGGCAAGTATACCCGTTAATTTACTAGTACTTACACTGATAATTTTTGAGTCTGTAATAGAACCATCAGTAATTGAAACACCCGCTACCGAAGCATCGACATAAGTTTTAACCGCATTTTGTGTGGGAAACAAAATATCACTTGTACCAAGTGTAGTAGTAACAGATTTATTAGTGGTGTTTTCTTTTACATCAAGATCAGATTGACGTACAGTATTTGACAACAAAGTTGTTAGTGCTGCTTGTTTAACATAAGGAAGTAGCATTGAAGCAGTGTCACTACTGCTTAATTTACCATTAATTGATGCAACAACTAATGGATTAAGTTTTGCCAGGGTAACTACGCCATTGGCAATAGAAGGTGTTGGATAATTTCCAACTAAATCTCCAGCGGCCAGACCTACAGGTTCTGCAGCCAATGCGAATGGAACACTTTGTAACTGATTCATACCAACAAGCGAAAAATTTGAAGCACCGTTTGGATCAATTTCTAATTTGATATATTTTTTTCCAGTAGACCAATTAATTGTGGCGATGGTACCAATTACATTTGTTCCACCCGGAGCACCAATTACAATCGTAAATAAACCAACATAGTTTGTAGAAACAGTTTTTGTTTCTTGGTAGGTTACAATGCCATTAGAAGCGCTATCAATAATTGATAAACGAACCGTAATAATATGGGTAGAAATAGGTTCTCCGCTTGCATTTCGGGCAATACCTTGATAATTTAACTGTTGGGGAATTTGCGCCATGGCATTTGAGACTAGAACCAACATCGCTACAATAAAAATGTATTTTTTTATCATTTTCTTTCTTTTATAATTTTAAATGCACCAGATTTTATTTTTTCGCCTGCTAAGTTTTCAAGTACAAGTTTTATATAATAAACCCCCGCACTTAATCTGGTTAGATCTGTTTTTTCTATAAGTTGAAAAGCATTTTTGTCGATACTAGTAGTGCCTAAGATTTTCCCTTCTTGCGTTACTAACTGAAACATTAATTTTCCTACAGCAAAAGATTGAATGTTAATAGTAATGACACCAACAGCCGGAATTGGATATATAATTACCTCTTCAGGGAGCCAAGTGGGCCTTGTGGGCTTGTATAATTTATCGAAGGGTTGAAGTACCCCACTTGTTACATTCCAGAATGCTCCTACCCTACTTGAAGGAGAACCATTTCTACCAAAATAAGTTTCTATCAAGGTGGCCTCTCCAACACTCCAGTCTATGATATAACTGCTAGAGACAATACCTGTCCCGCCGCTTGTATTTAAAATGAGGGGGCTTGCGGGCGGAATTACAACTTGAGCAAAAACCTCAAAATGTAATAAGGATATAATTGAAAAAAGTAAAAGTTTTTGCATACACGAAACTTTTAGATAATGCTATGCAGCAAAACAAAAGAAGTGTTGCTAAACTATTTTTTAAATTAAAGAATAAATAATTTTATGTGTCCCAAGGAGATAATTACATGTAACTATCACGTATTGTCCGCAAAAATTAATGTTTTAGCGATTCAATAAAATCGGTGGGGGATTGATTTCTAAATTTAGCAAACGCTTTGTACATGGTTTGTCTAGATCCAAAGCCAGACATTTTTGCCAATGCTTCAATCGTATAATCTTCGTGTTTTCCTTCTCTTAAAAGTTCTACCAAGTAATCGACCCTGCTTTTATTGATTAAATCAGCAAAACCAAGGCCTGTGTTCTTTTTAATAAAAGCGGTAACAATTATTTTATTAGAATCCAAATCAACTGATAAATTTTCGATGCTAGCCTTCTCTTTCAAATAAAAATGAGACGTATAAAAAGCAACTTCAAAATTATCTTTAGAAATTTCAACTTTATTAATGTCGCTTAAATCGTCGAATTGATACCAAGGAGCGTTAATACTATGGGGTCTATACAAGATGCCTAGTAGCAGGTATAAAGGTAAAACATGGGTCGAATATACACCTTTGGTATACTCATGAATGGGTAAAGTATTTTCAAATATATAAAGCAGAAAACCCAGTACCATAAGCGTTATCCAAAAACGAAGTGGTTTGAAAAACTGATTTTTTTGTTGTTCAAAAAATGTAGTTTTTACAATAAATACAATGAAAAAGAGGAAGTATCCGCTTAGTATAAATATCCGAAATGCTTTTAGATAGTTATTTGATGTAGAAGCAATGGAATAAAAGTGAAAGGTATCAATATGGAGAAAATTAGTAGGTGTGGGAGAATTGAAAAAAGCCACTAAAAAACCACCCATGACACCTACGCTTAATTCTGCAATAATAACCCAAATAGGAACTTTGTAAGCGTATATGATGAGTGCTATATTAAGCACAAACATGGGCATTAGATCAATTAACAACCTTACAATTGATAACTCAACCTCAATTAACGGCCCTTTAAATAAAAATAAATTTATAACACTAGCGAACGTTAGTAGTCCAATGAATTGGATTTTAAGAAGTAGAGAATGCTTAAAGTTTTTTGTAACTTCTAGTATTGAAAATATGGAGACAAGTACAAAAGAAAAATACAAGTAAGGGGAAAAACTCATACAAGGAAATACGCTTAAGAAAGGATATTACATAAAATGTAAATATCGCTTAGAACGTACATTTTTGTTTAATAAAAATGACAGAAATGATGTAATACTTGTAACAATATAGGTGTTACAAGTGATAATCAATTAGTTATGTCGTTTATTTACCAACCTTTAATTGCACACCCATTTCAAAACCACCCGCATTTAAACCCACCAGGGCTCTTGTTGGAGTCGTGTAAAATCCATAAAACTGCCAACGGTTATTTCTATTGTAATGAAAACCCATACTTGTTGATTTGGTTGTATGATACATTGCCATCAACTTGAGGGGTTCTTTAAAGCTAATTTCTGCACCAACATCTGCAATGTTATCATAATTTTTTACCCCACGGTATGCAAATTTTGGTGTTATGCCAATTTCATTATTCAACTTAATGTTGTAGCTCATTGCAGCATAAAACAAATTAAAATCTGCTTCTGTAGTGTATGATTTTTCCATACTTCTACGTAGGTTTTGAGCAGCACCTTCTAAAGTAAAATTACGATCAGTGTATACAAAACCCATATCGGCATCTAACATAGCTTCACGGTTGTTATAAAAAACAGCTGCTGCATCACCGGGCAATGCATTGATCTGACCCAAGTCAATCATTTGTCGCGTAAAACCAAAAGATAAACCAAGTCTTAAATTTGTAGTTCCCTCTGCATTAAAATCTACTTTATATGCATAGCTACCCATTACCCTTGTATTGCTAAATAAACCAGCCGATTCTTTGCTTATCAGAAGTCCTAGTCCCACATTGCCAGTAGACTTGTAATCGAGCGTTAACAATCTAGTAGAAGGTGAACCTGGAATCGCTTCCATTTGACCTATGTAACTAACTGTAGATTTTAACCCAGTTAGCGTTCCAGCACCTGCTTGGGCTGGATTGCTAATGTATTTGTTACTAAAGAACTGCGAAGCAGGTGGGTTAATTGAGTTAATGTTTTGGGCAAGAGCAACAGCGCTAACAATTGTTAAACTGATGGTTGCAAATATTTTATTCAATGTTTTCATATTTTTTGATTTGCCGTTTTAAATAATTAGGATTATCTAACAATTGATACATAACCTCTAATTGGTAACGCGCCGTCCTTATTAAATTTAATGACATAGAAATATGCATCTTCTTTTAATTTCTTACCATTAACAGTACCATCCCACTCATTGTTATAGCCACGCTTTGAGAATACGGCTCTTCCAGCTTTGTCATACACCATGACCTCATTATTAGGATACATATCAATGTTTGGAATGACCCATTTATCATTTACGCCATCACCATTAGGTGTAACAAGGTTGTTTGGTACTAATTTGTAATCTATAATCACCGTTAATAACACTGGTATCGTAGCCTGGTATCCAAAACTATTGGTTACTACAACAGCATAAGTTGTAGTTCCTGCAGGTCTAACATTGATCGTTGCACCTGATCCTACAATACCCGTTCCGCCTACAGCTAGCCATGTGTAGTTAACTGCATTAACACCTGTTGCACTTAATTGTGAAGTTGCTCCAAGTGTAATTAAATTAGGAGAAGCTGCTGCTACTGGCATTGGATCAATACCCAATCTAAATGTTCTTACAACTGAATCCACACCACCGTTTGCTACACCACCGTTATCTTTTACTCTTACAGTTACTACAACATCTTGTGGAGTTGCAATGCCTGTAGCTAGTGTAAATTGAATTTGTGTACCTACTATATTAATAGCACTAAATGCTGCAGGATTAGACGTACCTACACTTGTTGTTGTTGTTTGTGCAGTTTCTGGACCAGCCGTAATACCTGCCAAATTTACGATTTGTGAAGTAGATACATTATAAACTCTTCTATCTGTAATAGCAGTTAATGTTGGTGCTTCGTTTACATCTGTAACAGTAATGGTAAACACTCTTTCAAAACTTAAACCAGCAGCATCTGTTACACGAACTCTTACACTGTAGCTTGATTTAGTTTCAAAATCAAGTAAAGCAGCAGTTCTAATGTTATTGCCAACAATAGTAAAGCTTGCATTATCTGTAGAACCTGTTCCGCTTACTAATGTATAAGTAAAGGTATCACCAGCGTCTGCATCCGTTCCAGCTAAAGTACCCACTGTAGTGCCTGATGCTGCATTTTCAAGTACGCTTGTACTTGTTAACGCAAGTGCTGTTGGTGCTTCGTTTACATCTGTAACAGTAATGGTAAACACTCTTTCAAAACTTAAACCACCTGCATCTGTTACACGAACTCTTACACTGTAGCTTGATTTAGTTTCAAAATCAAATACACCAACAGTACTGAGTGTGTTACCAGAAATAGTAAAGCTTGCATTATCTGCGTCGCCAGTTCCGCTTACTAATGTATAAGTGAAAGTATCTCCAGCGTCTGTATCTGTAGCACTCATTGTTGCCACAGTTGTTCCTGACGCAGCATTTTCTACAACAGTATTTGTATTTGCACTAATATTTGTTGGTGCTTCGTTTACATTTGTTACACTAACAGTAATTACTTTTTCAAAACTTAATCCACCAGCATCCGTTACACGAACTCTTACACTATAGCTAGTTTTAGTTTCAAAATCAAATACACCAGCAGTAATGAGCGTATTACCTGAAATGGTAAAGCTTGCATTATCTGTATCGCCAGTTCCACTTACCAATGTATAAGTATGTGTGTCACCAGCATCGGCATCTGTTACACTTAATGTACCAACAGTTGTTCCTGACGCTGCGTTTTCTGCAACAGAAGCACTACTTACAGATAAATCGGTAGGAGCTGTGTTGTAAATTAACGTTACAGTTGCTGTTGCACTACCACCGCTATTTGAAGCAGTAATTGTATAGGCAACAGTACCTGTTTGAGCCGCAGTTAAATTGCCACTTATTGCACCTGTGGATGTATTAAAAGTTAAACCAGCCGGTAAAGCAGGTGAAATTGCATAAGATACAATCGCGCCACCTGATGCGCTAGGAGCCATTGCAGTTATTGCAGTTCCTTGACGTACTGTTTGTGATGCTGGACTATATGATAATGCACTTGGTGCAACTGCGGTGAATACTCGTAAAGTAAAGCTGCTTACAGTTGTACATCCAGTTGCAGAGGTACTTGTTACTGTGTATGTTGAAGCACTACTATTTACCGTTGGAGTTCCGCTAATTACACCTGTTGAAGTATTTAAACTCAAACCTTGTGGTAGCGCTGGACTAATTGAATAATTAGTAACAACGGCACCTGTAGATGTTGGAGTTATATTATTTATTGGATAAGTTATTTCAAGATTATAAGAATTGCCATAAGTAACAACTGGTTGGCTACCAACAATAGCAGTTATTGCCGTTCTTGGGCTTTCACAACCACTTGCATTTACTTGAGAAACAAAATAATTAAAGCTTCCTGGATTACTTGCATTAATTGCAGGGCTAGTATTTGTTCCTGTACCTCCTGTAGCTGTCGTATACCACTTAAGTGTATGGCCATTCAATGCTGTTGCTAATAAACCATTGGCATTAGACCCTCCTGATGGATTAGCATAAGACCAAGTACCAGCCAAAGCAAGTCTTGCTGAAGGAGCATTAATACCGGTTCTACTATCAACTTCTGTCCATGTATTTCCATCCGCAGACATAAATACTTTCCAAGCGCTAGGATCACGCTCTTCAGAATCATTCGCTGTTGACCAAGAATATCCAGTTATCTCAAAACCTTGACCAGGGAAAGTGAATAACAGTGTAGACGTGTTAGATCCTGATTTAATGTTAAAATCTAGCCATTTTGTAGATGTATTTCCGTCATAAATATTATCTGGAGTTTCACCACTTGGATTGTTTCCGTTGGGATTAGTAACAGTAGTTCCTGTTCTAGAAATGACATTATTTCCAGACAACCATCTCCATTCAGAAACCTGGATACTATTTGCTGCACCAAACGATTTCAAGCCTGAAAAAATAATTCTAGCATATTTATACAATGTAGGGCTCGATCCACAAAAAAGTTGGTTGGCATCAGCGATAGGAGCTACCGGTGATGAAGATACTATTACTGTTGATGCTGTACTTGAAACTGTTTGCGAACAAATGCCAGTTACAACTACATAATAATAATATGTACCTGCAGTAGTTGAAGGAATCGACATGGTTGCTGAAGTAGCACCTGAGATAACTGTCCCTCCAGATGAACTTGCAGTAGTGTTACTATACCACTGGTAAGTGAGTTGGGGACCAACAGCAGTAACAGATAAATCAGCTGTAGCACCGGAACAAATATTAGTTGTAGATGCGGGTTGACTTATAATAACAGGCCAAACACCTTGAACAAAATTTGACGATGTTCCAGTTTTTGCCATGTTAGTCAGTGTCCCATTTATTACTGTTGTTGCTGTAAGATTATTAAGTGAAGTGATAGCTGTATTTGAACCAGCAGCTGTTCCTTGATTAAAATTATAATAAGCAATCAAGCCTGATTCGTTTCCTACAGCTTCATCTGATAAATCACTTTGAATTTGTTGTGCCGTTCTTTCTGTATTCCAAGCTTTCAGTTCATCAATTGTTCCACTAAATGAACCATATAATGTTGCACCAACTAATTTTCCACCAATTACGCGTGAATTGGAATTTTGACCTGTTAGTGAAAGTGTTGCAGTACTTGCATCAAGTACGCCATTAATATATAATTTAACAAGCCCTGTTGAACTTCTTGTAACGGCTACATGGGTCCATGTATTTAAAGGAATTGATGTCGTTGAATTTACACCTGATCCCCAGATAGTTCCGTTTCCAAAATTTGCATGGAGTTTATTTGTATTGGTTATAGCAAATGCACTTATTGCTTCTTTCGTAAAAATTTCACTAAAATCAGTATTAGATCCTTTCCAATATACCCATGCTTCTTCTGAAAATGCACCTAAATTTTGAATTCGATCGCCCACAACCACATGATCATTTGAACCATCAAAATCCAATGCTAGATTGGCACAATCAAAAGTAAATGTAGTTGTGCTTGAAGTTCCTGCTGCAGTTGTTACTAAAATTGAATTATTGAGGTTAGCATTTTTAGGTACAATTGCGGTAATTTCAGTTGCGGAAACAACTGTAAATCTTCTTGCTTCAACTCCACCAATTTTTACACTACTTGCACTTCCAAAGTTTGTACCGGTAATAGTAACTGTTTCGCCACTCTTAGCTGTGGTTGGAGAAAAAGATGTTATTGTTGGAAGAGGTAATTGTGTTACTTGTTGAATTTGTGTCGCTGTTAATGATTTATCGATTATGATAAACTCATCAATACAACCATTAAATCCAAACCATCCATCAATTGGATCACCCGTCCAAACACCAGCAGTATTTACAGCACCCAACTGATTAAAACTCATTGTTAAATGATCAATTGTTCCATTACTACTACCTGCTAAAACACCATCTATATAAACCGTGATTGATCCTGGAGCTGCTGAAAATTCAACTTTATGCCAATTGCCGTCGTCCACTCGGTTACTACTTAGCACGTTTAGCGGTGTATTCAACGGAGAACCTTGCCATAAGTTAGCAGACAATTTCCCGTCTGATTGTACATATAATATAGGTACATAATAGTTACCACTTGGGTTTTTAACCCCTGCATTTTGATAACCAAGAATCGCACCAAATGAGCTTGTCTTAAATCGAAGTGAAATAGTAAAATTCGTGCCTCGTCCTCTAATTAAATCGCTAGGGAGTATCAAGTAATTAGGTAATGATGATAAATTATTTACGTTGGGGCTTGTAAAACAAATAGCTTGACCACTAGCACCAGTACTATAATTTACTGTACCCACAACTGATCCATCTAAATTTGCGTCTGTTTGATCCAACACATTTCCTTCAAACTTTAATTCTACTACTTTAAACAGAAAACCAGATTTCAGACTATTTCCTCCTGAATTTAATACATAAACATCTCCTGAAGCAGCGGCACCCACAACTGCAGTAATTTGTGTATCAGAATTTACTACAAATGATGTTGCGTTTACATTGCCAAACTTTACAGAAGTCACACCAGTAAATCCTGTTCCAGTTATTACAACTGTTTCGCCATTTCCTGCTGTAGTAGGTGAGAAGGAAGTAATAACAGGTGGAGGCGTTGTTGGAATGCCATTTACAGCATTCGATTGTGCACCACCGCCAATACTATTGACACCACGAATTCGAATAGAATATGTTGTTCCATTTGTCAATCCTGAAATTGAAAGTGGAGAAGTAGTAACCAAAGGAGAAGCAGCTACCCAAGTAGTTCCACCATCAGTACTATATTCATAATTTGTAATTGCCGCACCACCATTAGAAGTAGGCGCGGTAAAGTTAACTGTAACACCTCCACTAACAGGAGTAATAGATGTGATAGTTGGTGCAGATGGTGTAGTTATAGTAGCTGCACCATATGTTGGAGATGTAGTGATATTATCGATTTCAAAAAAGCCATTTCCAGTTTGCGTAAATTCTAACCTTGTAAAATAAACATTGGGATCACTCATCTCAAGATTAATAAATGCAAATGGTTGATTTGATGCAGCAGCTCTTTTGTAATTGGCAGTTGGATAACTGATGCCATCAACTGCTGTGATGTTAGTGCCAGCTAATAAATTGGTTACTGCAGATGTTGTAAACTGGCCTACTTGAATTTCATTTCCTCCACAAGTTGCATATATTGTTACTCTGTTACTTGCGTCTCCGCCACCCCACCAAAAACCAAGGTAGCGAGATGGATCTGTTAAAGTAACATTTACAACACCATTAGTTGCAATACTCATGTATTGTGACCCAGATCCTCCCCAAATATCATCTGCACTGATGGATGCCGTATTTGTTTTTACATACGAGCCAATTGCAAAAGCACCTGAAGCAGCTAATGTACCAGTAGACTGTGTATTAAATGACTCTGTACGAACACCAGCTTGGCCTTGTATAGCAGAGGTTGTTACATTTGGAGCGGATAATTTAAATTGTAATGTTGGAGTTGTTTGTGGACAGGGAACTGGTTCTCTATAAAGAGCATACACACTATTAGCTGACAATGCAGGCGTGAAGCTCGTTGTCGTTTCATCTACGCCATTTATTCTGTTTGCTGAACCACCAGCCAAATTCGTTAAGCCGGTACTACCACCATCAGATCCACTAAATAATTTGGCAATACCACCTGAGCCTGTTGTTATAGTTGGTGAACCAGTAACTATTATATTTCCACCCGTAATAGTATTTATTGCAGTTGATTTTCCAGCGTTAAGTACAATAGCAGATGAGGTAGTATTTGTAGTAGAAATATTACCAGCTAAAGTTAAGTCATCAACCAATGTTTCAACGGAAATTGTACCGGTTGAAGTAAGACCTGATACTGAACCAACTGTTCCAATTGTTAAACCACCACTTGCATCTGTAAAACTTACATTTCCAATCTTGTTGGCATTTGTTCCACCTGCGATAGTTGCAATATTATTAGAAGTATTGTTAAGTGTAAAGGTTCCTGTACCGTTTAAGCTTAAATTATTTGCAGTAACCGCAGCAGTTTGAGAAACAGCATCTGATGCATATAAATTAATAGTATTGTTTGTTGCTGTTAATGCTGCATTGATTGCAAGCGCTCCTCCATAGATTGAAACGGGGCCTGCAATTGTAGTTGCTGAACCTAAAGTAATGCCGGCTGTGTTTCCTGATTTACCCAGATTTAAACCTGAAATGGTATTAGCAAATGTTACATTTGAAATAGTTTGAGCTGATCCGAAACTTGTTCCAAATGGTTCAATCGTAACTGTACCACTTGTATTAAAATCTATTGGCTTATTAACTGAACTTAATTTATTCGATTTAATCAAAATATTACTGGTTGAGGCAGTTACTAAACTTCCTGCTTTTTGACCCATGAATAAACCATTACCAATGTTATAATCTCCAACTATTGTACCAGCCGTTCCTTCAGCTACAATAGAAATATTTCCAGATGCTGCTAATAAATCAACGTTTGTTAAGCGAACATCTAATGGAGTTGTAGTCCCTGATACTTTTCCATTTAATGTGATAGAACCTGTTCCAGTTGATGCAAAAATATTGCGATTATTTCCATCGCCATCAATTGCAATAGCTAGGTTCCCACTTGTACCTCCTGCTGCTCTACCTATCACATTGATATTTCCATTTACAGTGCGAACAGTGCCATTAGCACTATAAGAAGTCGATCTCCATGCGGCAAAATCTAAACCAATCGCCCAAGCACCAGATGTGAGATTTGCATTACCTAATAATGTAATATTCCCAGACGTACCTGCATTGATATTATAACCATGGAAAAATAATAGACCAGTTGGTCCATTGCTATTACTATTGCTTGTTGCTAATCCATGCAGTCGAATATCTCCACCCCCTGAAAGAAAATTAATGTTTGCATTATGTCCAGTTGCTGCACTGCTAGTACCTAAAACAATTCCAGATTGCGTTACTGAACTTCCTGAGTTAACTGAGTAACCATCGGGGGAACCATCTCCTAAACTTAGGCCTGTTGTCAATGTTCCAGTACCTGAAGCGGAACCAGCGTCATCTAACCCTCCTGCTATAGTAATATTTCCTCCTCCAGTCGTATGAGTATTTGCAGTTCTATCTGTTTGCGTTCTAGAATCTAAATCTGAGTTATCGTCTACTCTTACACCACCAGATCCATTTGCATCTGCATCTGACCAAAGCGTAATATTGCCACCATTCGTTGTGATATCTGCAGAAATTACAGTAGACCCTTTTGATTTTACTAAAACAGGACTAGATGAAGCAGTGCTTGAAATAGACCCCGAAACGGTAATGTCTGTTCCATAAAGTGATAATGGTCCAGCAACAGTAGTAGCTGTGCCTAAAGTAATGTTCGAAGTTGTGGCTTCTTTGCCTATCGTTAAACTTGAAATTGTTTGTGCATTTTCGTTGAAAGACCAACCTGTAGCCGTACTAAAAGGAACTACTGTAGATGTATGATCTTTAAAGCTTGCTCCAAAAGGCTCAATAAGCACTTCTCCGGTAGTGGCAATTTTAACCGACTTGCCAGTTATAGCCGCAAAATTATCTATCGAAAAACGAATGTTTGAACTACTCGTTGAATTTCCTGTTACCCCACTACGAGAGCCTATGTACAAATCATCAGTTATATATAAGCCATTGTTTTCTCCACTAATCACAATAGGACCTGATGTAGCTAAAATATTTCCCCCAGACCAAAAAATTTGGTAATGATCATTCCCTGCAAATGTTTTACCTGAGATTGTAATTCCTCCGCCATTTCCAGTTGCTTTGATATTTGAGGCGCTACTCCAAAAATAAATGGCATTTTTATATCGCTGTCCTGCAGCAGTATTTTCTGTATTACCAATTAATTTAATAGCATCTGCAGTTGTATTTGCCGAGGTAATTGTCAAAGGTTGAGTAGTAACCCCCTCCCAATTGTTCAAGATGATTCCTGAAGGGCTGCCTCCACTAGAACCATTTCCATTACGACCCCATCCTTCAACATATATTTTACCAGTTCCGCTATTTAAACTAACGGCAGCCTGTGTTAAACTTGTTTGATAATTTGTACCACTAAATCCTAGACCAACTCCCCAAGATGGAAGTAAAGAACTATTTGCTGGTATTCCTGTCGCAGCATAACCCTTAATGGAAATATCTCCATTACCAGAATTAAAATTCACTGCGCCTTTAACCCATATACCAGGAAAATCATTTAATGAGGAGATGCCTGTACCATATGAAAATCCAGCTGCAGCAGGACCTCCGCCTAACGAAATTGCACCCCCATTAGAAGTAATAGTCAATGCTCCATCAGAAATAATGTTTCCTATGCTATTTGCATCATAATCGGAAGACAAAATTACGTCACCGCCCTGTGTTTGTAAGGTAATTCCAGCGTTGCCAAAACGCAGACCACTATTTCCAAGAAGTGAAATTGTAGCTGATGCAGAAGTGGTTACGTTGGCGTTAGTTGTAATTAAATTACCATAAGAAATGATTGATCCTGCAGTTGATATATTAGCATCTATGACAACAGTACTAGTGCTACCAACCCTACCTAAAGTTAATCCAGAAGCATTAGCATTATTGGTTAACGCTGCGCTAACTGTTATACAATTTGATTCTATTTTTAAATCACCTAAAGCTAACTTTGCAATTACATCTGATACATTTAAACTAACCGCAGTTGAAGAAGTTGGTGTAATTGTATTGTTGGCATAAGACCAAGTAGAATTTTCTGCAGCTCCGCCGCTTGCTACAATGGTAATACAACCTAAGTTAGCAAAGCTGACGCTTGAAATCACCAATTCATTATTTGTGTTATCGGACAAAATGTATCCTCCAGCATTAGTAATAGTAGCAACTACATTATAAGTACCTGCACTTAATGCTACCGAATTTGGAACTGTCCAAGACCAGTTGTTACCAGAAAAGGTAATTCCAGTAGTGTATACAACTCCATTGAATTCAATACTTAAACTTTCGCCATTAGCCAATGTTGCAGTACCAGATATAGTTGGAGTGGTAGAAGATGTGGTTTGTGTAGTAACAGTTACTGGTCCGGTTGGGCGTGAAGTATTAAAAGTTGAAAGATAGGCGTTAAGATCGGACAAAGGAGACGAAGCATTTCCTCCAAGATTGGCTCCATCAGTTAAAGTAACTGTTCTTCCGTTAAGTACAAGCGCAAAGTTTTTTGTATTGTCAATTACATAGCTTGATCCACCGTAGGTAGATAAATTAAATGAACTAATAGTAGGAGCAGGGAGAAAACCCATATAGTTGTTTGGGTTTCCATTAGAACTCCAAACCATTTTACCAGGAATATCTACAAATTTGTTTGTTACGGTTACTAACCTTAAGGTGCCAGAAATATCATTTCCTTGTAATTGATAAGTAGATACAGATGAATTTTGAATAAAGTAGGCCTTAGTTAACTGTAGAGTCTGAAATTTACTAAGATTAATAAGATCTTGGGCGTTATTACCCTTTGTACCAATTGCTCCGTTGTTAAAGGAGACGCTAATTAAATTCTGGGCAATTACGATATTCGTAATTAGAATTAAAAAAAATCCAATTGTTAAACGCTTAAAAATTGACATAGGTATAATTAAAAAATTGAAAATCTTGCTGAATGGCTTCAAAAAAACATTATATAAATAATGTATAATATTTGCGCGCGAAAATAAGTGTATTCCCAAACATTGAATAGAATTTAATCTATTTTTTAGTCCTATTATCCTAAATTAGGACCATTTAATACATGAAATAAAAAAAGGACATCAATAGATTATATTCTATTTTTGCAATCAGAACGAATTATTTACTCCCCATGCTACTGTATATATCGCTTCTTACCATCATTTTATCGGGTCTTTTGGTAACCTATAATTGGCGTATTAACAAGAATACCATTTACTTAGGTGGTTTTTTTAGCATTTTGGCTACCTACGGCCTTACCCATTATTTTACGTTATATACCTACTCGCCATTCTGGCTAGCTGTATTTTTTAGTAATTTCTCACCCTTCTGGTTTTTAGCGGGTCCTTTACTATTCTTTTATTACAGAGGCACATTAACAGACAATGCTGGGCTTAAAAAATGGGATTTAGTTCATTTTATACCCTTTTTGATTCAATTAATTGGAACCTTTCCCTATTTATTGTCGCCATTTAGCCATAAACTGGAAATAGCCACAGCCATTTTAAATGATTTAAATGTAATTACCTCTGTACGGGTAAATTGGATAAGCAGCCCCCTAGTAAATTTCTTTGCCAGACCTATACTTGTATTCATGTATTTAGGTTACATAACCTATATGTTATGGAAATATAACCCAAAATCTCAAAGGATTAAAGTGCCGGTTCAACAATACAGGCTTATATACAGGTGGCTCATTATTTTGGCAGTTACAACAGCCATTTTAATTTTAAACTTCTTTTTACTAAGCCTTAGTTTATCAAAGCAAACTGTTACGGCAACACTAATAAGTAGTCAGTTTACCCATATTTTTAGTGGCATCGCTTATTTTTCTATGTCTTTTATGCTATTGTTATTCCCACGGATATTATACGGCCTCCCCATTTATACGACCAATATGGTATCAGAAATTAGCACTCAAGAAGGGCAAAAAAAGGAAACAACCCCAATAATTGAACGTACAAATATTATGGCGGAGGTTCAATTACCCCAAGATGATCCATTTTATGAGTTAGTTGATAAAATAAATACTTACCTCACAAAAGAGGAACCCTATATTAATCCAGATTTTACAATCAATGAACTTGCAGTGGCATTAAAAGTACCCGTTCACCATTTGTCTTATTGCCTAAATACCTTAATGAATGTAAAATTTACCACTTTGAGAACTCAGCTTCGCATACAATATGCCACCAAATTATTAGACTCGGGCCAAGCAGATGAGCTTTCAATGGATGGAATTGGTAAAAAGTCTGGGTTTTCAACGCGTTCTAACTTTTACAATGCCTTTAAAACCGAAACGGGTATGACGCCTTCCGAATACCTAGAACGGAAAAATAAATAGGAAATAACCTATCCTGTTATCAACTTTTGCACTTCCTTTATCTGGTCTTTGGCAATAAAATATTCGAAGTATCGCTTATCTGTTTCACTTCTTATACTTAATACCAACTGAATATCTTGGTTTGAAGCATACTTAAAGCGCTCATTAATACCGTTAATGACATCACTTCTCACCTTTTTTTGCATGCCTACGTTTTTGTCTTTTATGCCTAATACATAGTTAATATCATTGATAGTAGCTGTTGCTCCCACTAAAGATTTTTCTATTAATAGGTCAATGAGTGAAAGTTCTGTTTGATTAAATGATACATCTAGCTTTTTAAAGCTTGGTGTTAGGGTTTCGGTGCTTCTTTTTTGAACCTTTTTTGCTGGAACACTAAAAAAATACCACAGAGACAATATAAATAACAATAAACTAAGTAGTAGGGGCCACATAGCTGCTAACTCAAATCGTAACCCCCACAAAGCATCAGGCTCTTTAACAAACTTAGATTCATCAATAACAATGGTATCTAGGGATCCATCTGACGGAAAATAATTATATAAAATACCGTCTTTATAAAATTGAATACTTGAATTATCAAGCCTATTAATACTTTGGGCAAGTGTCCGATTGGTATTAATTGAAACCGAATTATTTAAAAAATTGATCCAATATACATCTTCGCCATCCGAAATAAAATACCCTGACTGGTTATATATTTTAGTTTTTGCATTTTTGATAATGCTTAAATAATTGGACTTTAACTTGCCAATCTCTAACCAGTCCCATGTTTTACAATCCAAATACATGACACCATCAATAATTTTACCAGCTGCACTCTGAAATCCTTTTAAACCAGAATTAATCAATTGCTGAAATGGTATATACATTACATTTTTTGATGCATCAAACCAGCTACTACCAGGAAAAATTGGGTTATATACCTCAATATTAGTGGGAAATACATCCCATTCGCCATCTTTAAAATTAAACCCCCTCACTGTTCCATTTGTTTTCCAAAAGCCATAGCCACCATGATTGTATACTGTCTCGCCATTTGAAAAATAAAAGGCGCCTAAATTATAATTGATATTCTCGTTATTATCAATGCGTTTAAAATAGATTAAAGAGTCTGTTGTTGCTATTTGCTGATAAATACGTCCAGCACCAGAAATTGCAATAAAAAAGTTATTTGGAGTTTTTATAGCAACCTGCTCTCTTATCCCTAAAACCGGATGGTTGAATTGAATAAAAGACTGCGCAGGACCCCGTAATACCAGAGCAGACTTTGATGTTGATATAATCTTACTTAAAAAGTAGCTGTTTTTGACTGTAATTATGCCTGAAGTATCTAATGGAACACCTAATGAATCTTTAGCGACATTCGTTACTCCCTGAGAAAATGTAAAAATGATCGTAAAAAAACTAAAGAAAGCAACTAAAAGTAATTTTTTCATAAATGATTGATTTTCAATGATTAAATAGGACATGTAACCTATTTTTTACATTTGAATTCCTTACAAATATAGGAAATTACCTATTAGCTAACCCGTTATTTCACCTAGTTTAGTTAGGGGATATCAATGGTGCTTGATATTCGTGTCACAATACCGTCAATACGTTTGTACACACCGGGGGGATGTTGTATAGATGTAGAGACGGTATTTTTTTGCAGAAAAACTTAGTCTCGGTTTCTACGCTGACGTCTATAAAAAATAATGATGATGGCTATAATGCCAAAGATGATTGGGAATGTCATACTCTAAGTTACTAATAATTATGATATTATTCGCCATAAAGCCCTTTTTCGCAGGCATAAGTAACAAGTCCGGCCATTGATTTAACGCCCATTTTTTGCATCACCCTGGTGCGGTGACCTTCTACGGTACGCTGGCTCAAATAAAGTGTACATGCAATTTCCTTGCTTATAAAGCCTTTACAAATGAGGGTGATGATGTCTTTTTCCCTTTCTGAAAAAACCACCAAATGCTCTTTACTCCCCGATTGAAACTTTTCAATAAGGTCTTTTACCTGTTTATTACTTTCTGTACAAAAATAGGATCTGTTGTTAAACACCGCTACGATGGCCTGTTCAATGTCATCCTTGTCGGCATTTTTCATGAGGTAACCGAGAGCCCCAGCATCTAACATTTCCATAATATGGGTTTCTTGTCCAAACACCGAAAGGGCAATTACTTTTGCACCGGGGTGTCTTTTGCAAAGTTCTTTGGTAGCCATTACCCCGTCCATCACCGGCATCGAAATATCTACTAAAAAAACGTCGGGGGTATAGCGGGCGGCCACCGAAAGCAAATCCAATCCGTTTTCGGCCTCACCCACCAGTTCAATACCATCAATGCTGGCCAATAGCATTTTTAAGCCGCGTCTAAAAATGATGTGATCATCTGCAATAAGCACTTTAATTTTTTGAGTTAGCATAGAAGTGGGTTTTGGTTATATAAATTTTAACATATGCAATATGACTGCAATAAATATTGAAAGTGTAGAGAAAAACACTGAATTATAACTTCAGGAAACACGTATGGTAACTTATCAACGATTGAAGAGAAGATGCGTTCTAGGGTTTATCTTGCGCCTATGCAACAATATTTAGCAGGACTTAATGATCCGCAAAAAGAAGCGGTATTACATGTGAACGGACCACTCATGATTGTGGCAGGAGCAGGTAGCGGCAAAACAAAAGTTTTAACAACGCGCATTGCGCACCTGATGTCTGTGGGTGTAGATGCATTTAATATTTTAGCGCTCACATTTACCAATAAGGCGGCTGCCGAAATGAAGGAAAGAATTGAGCGCACACTGGGCAATACCAATGCAAGAAATTTATACATCGGAACCTTTCATAGTGTGTTTGCGCGCATTCTGCGCGCCGAAGCGCACCGCATTGGTTACCCCAATCACTTCACCATTTATGATACTGATGATAGCAGATCTGTTATCAAAACCGTAGTCAACGAATTAAACCTAGACGATAAACATTACAAAGCAAACATTGTAGGTAGTCGAATTTCAAGTGCTAAAAACGCACTCCTTTCTCCCGCCGAATACGCTACAGATTATTACATTCAACAAGAAGACATGCGCGCCAACAGGCCCGCCATTGCTCAAATCTATGCAGCATACGCCAACCGGTGTTTTAAAAATGGTGCTATGGATTTTGATGATCTACTTTTAAAAATGCACGAGCTCTTAAAAAACTTTCCGGAGGTATTACACAAATACCAACACAAGTTTAAATACATACTTATTGATGAGTACCAAGATACCAACCCGGTGCAATATCAAATTACCAAACTACTAGCTGCCGTGCATGAAAACATTTGCGTGGTTGGTGATGATGCACAAAGTATTTATAGCTTTAGAGGTGCCACCATCGAAAATATTTTACAATTTAAAAAAGACTACGACGATGTTAAAGTGGTAAAGCTGGAACAAAATTATAGAAGTAGCCAAAATATTATTCATGTAGCCAACGAAGTCATTAAAAACAACGAAGGCCAAATTCAAAAAAATCTTTGGACCGAAAACAAAGAAGGTGAAAAAATTTGTTTGGTACGCACCATGACAGATAATGATGAAGGACGTTTTGTGTCAGACACCATTCAAGAACAAAGACTGCGCAATCATTTTAACAATAAAGACTTTGCAATTTTATACCGCACCAACGCACAGAGCCGTTCGTTTGAAGAAAGCCTTAGAAGAATGGGCATTCCCTACCGCATTTATGGTGGCGTAAGTTTCTATCAACGCAAAGAGGTTAAAGATTTTATTGCGTATTTACGGGTGGTGGTTAACATTAAAGATGAAGAGGCCCTTAAAAGAATTATCAATTATCCCGTTAGAGGTATTGGTAAAACAACCCTAGAAAAATGTGCCATTGCAGCAAACGAAAATAATATCACACTCTTTGAAGTGATAAGTAGAGCGGGTGAATTTGGTTTTAAAGCGGGTACGCTAGAAGCGCTTCAAAACTTTGTTACCATGATACGCTATTTTCAAACCATGCTGCAGCAAAACAACGCATACGATGTAGCGGTTCAAGTAGGTAAGCACACCAACTTAGTAAAAGAATTATTCAACGATAAAACCACCGAAGGCCTCGCTCGCTACGAAAATATTCAGGAATTACTCAACTCAATAAAAGAGTGGATCGAATCGCCAAGTAACGAAGACGGTGAACTCGGCGATAAAACACTAGGAAGTTACCTTCAACAAATTACCTTACTTACAGATGCCGATGATGATAAAGAAAATGCAGATGTTGTAAAACTCATGACCATACACGCTTCTAAAGGATTAGAATTTGAATGTGTATTTGTAGGCGGTGTAGAAGAAACACTATTTCCGAGTAGCATGTCTATGAATACCAGAGAAGAATTAGAAGAGGAGCGCAGATTATTTTACGTGGCTGTTACAAGGGCTAAACAAAGACTTTGGCTTACGCATGCCAACGCACGCTACCGTTTTGGGCAACTCGTTCAAAATGAACCGAGCCGCTTTATAGCAGAAATGCCAGAACAATATGTAGATAAAAGTTATGCAGGTGGAGGAGCTAGAAACAATGCTGGCGCTGATTATGGATCAGGTTTTGACCGAATGCAAAATAGTTTTGGAGAAGCGCCTAAACGAAAAACCAGCTCAAGACCAGAATATATGCCACCGCCCCCACCTTCAAAAGTGGCAACACATGTACCAAGTGCAAACTTTGTACCAAGTGACACCAGTAATTTACAAGTAGGTGCAAAAGTAGAACATCAGAAATTTGGGTTTGGAATAGTAGGCGCTATGGAAGGGTCGGCGCACAATCCAATTGCCACCATTAATTTTGAAAAAAATGGCGAGAAAAAAATTATGCTCAACTATGCAAAACTGCGCATAGTAGAATAATTCTATCTAACTTACAACAACATGAATAGCAACAAATACCTAAAATATTTAAACCCGCTTAGTGTTTTTGACACCAAACGAACCCGTAGTATATTTCAGGTAAACCCAACTGTTATTCCAGAAAGAGTTGAAGCAGAAGAAATTAAGGTGACCATATTTGATTATTCGCCAGAATCCTTTAAAGAGGTTCAACTAAGTCAAGTAACGGATGCTTTTCCATTTAAAGAAAGTAAGAATGTTTCTTGGATCAATGTAGATGGCATTAGAAAAGCAGATGTAGAAGCCATTGCCAAACATTTTGGTTTTCACTTCTTAATTGTTGAAGATATCATGAGCGTTAGTCAGCGTCCTAAAATGGATGAAATTGAAAACGTATTATTTTGTTTACTCAACATGCTTTATTTTAATGAGCAAACAGGTGCCGTAGAAACAGAGCAAATTAGTATTGTGCTCGGGAAAGATTTTATTGTTTCTTTTCAGGAAGACGCCAATAGAGATGTCTTTAATAGTATCCGGGAAAAATTAAGAATTAATCATACCAAGTTAAGATTAAGTGGTGCAGATTATTTATGTTATGCCATGCTAGACATGATTGTAGATCATTATTATAGCGTCATGGAAAAGCTTGGAGACCGGATAGAAATACTTGAGGAAAGAATCATAAGAAGCAGCAACACTAGATCTTTGGCTGAAATAAATAGTTTACGCAAAGAACTCATTGTCTTAAAAAGAAATGTAAGTCCGGTTCGAGATTTGATTAATGGATTTATAAGAAGCGATAGTGATTTATTAGAAGAAAAAACCACCAAATATTTTAAAGATATATTAGACCACATCACGCAGGCCAATGAACTTGCAGAGAGTTACCGAGATATGATGATGAACTTACAGGACCTCTATTTGAGTTATGTAAATTTAAAATCCAATGATGTCATGAAAGTAATGGCAGTAGTAACTTGTTTACTAGCGCCTGCTACTGTTATTGGTGGAATCTTTGGAATGAATTTTGATAAAATCCCCTACCTGCATCACCAGTACGGATTTTTTATAGCCGTAGGATTAATGCTAATTATCCCTGTATGGATGGTACTTATCTTTAGAAAAAGAGGTTGGTTTTAACCTCTTAACAATTACTAGTATCCCCAAGATTTTAAAATGGCTAAATCCTGTTTTACAGAAGTAAGCGGTGTTTGCCCTTGGTAAGATTCCTGTTCTACAATAAAATGGGTAGTACCGCCAACACTTGCGCAAACTTCAGTAATTGCTTTAGTGCCAGCAAATCCTTTTCCAAGTACACAGCTTTCATATGGAGACTCGCCAGGTTCTGTCGCTTTAATTTCGTCTTTTACATGTACCGATAAAAACCTGCCAGGGTTATTTTTTACAATGGCAATAGGGTCTGCGCCAGTGCCATAAATATTACCCATATCGAGTTGTAAGAATACTTTACTAGGATCGGTGTGTTCTAAAATTATTTCATAAATAGAATGACCCTTTAGATTTTTATTGAACTCAAAATTATGGTTGTGGTAACCAAACTTCATTCCGTATTTGTTACAAAGTTCACCGCTTTTATTAAACACATCTGCAAATGCTCGCATGGAATCATAATCCTTGCGTAATTCATCATCTAACCAAGCGCTAATAACATATTGCATACCAACGGTAGCTGCGTCCTCAATAGTATACTTCCATGCATCGGTAAAATCTTTTTTTGCGGCGTCCCAGTGTTTTAATTCAAGATTTGAATGTCCGCTCGGCATTTGTAAGCCAAATCCATCCAATATTTTTTTAAACTCGGTAGGTGAATAACTGTAAAATTTTCGATCTACATAATAAGCATGTTCTACATGCTTATATCCTATTTTGGAGAGTTGCTCTAAAGTGGCAATAGGATTGGCTTTCATGTCAGTGCGAACAGAATAAAGTTGAACGCCAATAATATGTTGAGGCTTTGATGCCGCAAATAAATTGGGTTTTACAACCATTACACCAGCAGCTGCAAATGCAGTATTTCTAATAAAATCTCTACGGTTATGTGTCATAACGTACTTATTAAGTGTTCCTTAAAGTTACTATTAATTAAGATTCTTCATCAAAATAAAGCTTATAAAATTGTTTGCCTGATTTTTCATCATAGCCCTTTTCTACTAAGTCTTTACGGCCATGGATATAAATATGAAAGTTTTTATCGAGTTTAACCACCGCTTTAAAAAATCGTTGTTGCTTTTTTACGGCCGCAACATGGATAGAAAACTCGTCTTCAATAACCACTTGCTTGGCTACTTCGTACTGGCTTTTATATTGCGTAAAACTTTCTATGAGTTCGGGGTGATGAAGCACTTCTTTACCAAAATCTTGCATATTAAAAGATTCATGGCTGGTAAAGTATTCCATGCTACGGTGTAAAAGATCTACCTGATCCGTTTTTGTTACCTCAAACTTATCTTGGTATTCGTTGCTAATAAATAGTTTACACATACCTAGTGCCGCATCGGTGTAATGATAACTGTTTGCACGGCGGGATATTTGTAAAAAATCGTTCACCCAATACTGCGTGTCTTGCTGCTTGTTGGTATTGTCTACCATACAAACCACATAGCCGTCTGACCCGTCTTTATTGTAAATTAGGCAGCCTTTATCTAATTTATTGATAGCAATACCATCTTCTGCGCTGATACCCCAGCCTTCTTGTTTTGTTTTTAATTGCAAAAAGGTTTCTTTGGTTTCACTTTTAAAAAGTCCAATACCAGAAATAAATTCGGTACCAAAAGGGAGGTTGGTAAATTTTGCAATGTATAATTCGCCGTCTTTCACTTTTACATGCGTAGACTTTGCGTGTAAAAAGTTGGCCAACAATTTGCTTTGTTCTACAAATGTATCTGGCTCGTTAAAAATGGTTTGTACATAGGTATAAACTTCATTTAACGACAAATCACTAAGGTGTGAAAATTGATATTGTTCTGCCTCATTAAAAGGCGTTAAAAAGTACTTCGTTAATAAACCTGTAACCAAATGATCGTCGATGCTTAGCGCTTCGTTAGATAATACAAGCTGCTCCGAACGTGTTGGATTTCCAACCTTATGTACAATTACAGATTCTAAAACAACACTATCAATCCCAGTCATAATTTATAATTTACAGTTTCTAGCGCTAAACTACTAAAACATACAAATTATG
>JACCDP011204146.1_pt1 | contig 32985 bp, 29 predicted proteins | sample 7445841 | NCBI WGS metagenome assembly JACCDP01 (sample SAMN15323441, study PRJNA562643) | freshwater metagenome | isolation source: river surface water | place: USA:Blue River Watershed | collected 2017-08-17 | reverse complement strand
GAGAAGATTAAATGGCCATTGGGAGAAACAACCATTAGTCTTGAAAAAGACTACCCTTGTGAGCACCAGGTTTCTGGCTCAGATTCCACATTCCAACGTCCACAATGAATTTGATTGATCAACATGGTAGAGCATTTACTTATGCTCGATTGGCATTTGTTGATCAGTGCAATTTGCGATGTACGTATTGCATGCCCGAAAGTGGTTTAAAATGGATATCAAAAAAGACCAGTTGGCAAACGGCAGAAATCCAAACATTGCTTCGATATTTGAATTTATGGGGAATTACCAAAATTAGATTTACTGGTGGGGAACCCTTGATCCGAAGTGACTTTCAGGAGATTATGGATTTCGCTAATCTTTTGAATTTTCAACAAGTAACCATTACAACGAACGGTACTTACATTCAAAATTTTCAAGAAACTTTTCTAAAAAAGCAGATAACAAAAACCAACGTTTCACTTGACTCGTTGTCTCCCGATCGATTCTTGGAAATCACCAAAAGAAATCAATGGTCGAAAGTTTGGGAAAACATTAATTGGCTAGATCAAAACAAATTGCCATTTAGAATCAATACAGTTTTGTTAGCGGGTACTTCAGCTTTGGAATTGAAAGATATGTTTCAATGCGCACTCGAGAAAGATTGGGAATGGTGTTTCATTGAGGAGATGCCTTTCAATGGTCAGGGCACTCAACCCAACCAAATATGGAATCAAGAAAATTTCGAGAAAGCATTAACTTCAATCGGCATTCCATTCTCCAAAGAACCTATACGCTCCGGCGATACTGCGCAGTACTACCATTTCGAAAAAGGAGCAAGGATTGGTTTCATTGCGGCTTGGTCCAGAACTTTTTGCGGCACTTGTAATCGACTTCGAATTACGCCAGAAGGAAATTTACACTATTGCTTATACAGTGAAAAGCCTTTTGACATATTGAACAAAATAAGATCCGGCGAAAGTGAAAACGATATAAGGGTTGCGCTGCAAGACTTTCTATCAAATAAGCCACTTTCTGGATTTGATTCTGAATTAGAGAATAAAAACATTTTGCCGAGTATGGCAACAATAGGAGGATAAATGGAAGTTATAGAAGCTTTGCAAATCGTTCTAAACACCCCAAGTATATTGGGTAAAGAACGTGTATTGTGGCAAAATGCACTGGGTAAGGTTTTGGCCCAAGACATAGTGGCGGATCATGACTTCCCTCCGTTTAATCGCGTAATGATGGACGGCTTTGCTATTCGATTTAATGAATGGCGAGAAGGACGACGTAAATTTGAGGTTGGCGGAATGCTCAGTGCTGGAGAAAATCCAAAGGATAATTACCATTGCGATTGCATTGAAATCATGACCGGTGCAATGATGCCCGATGAATTTGATCTTGTTGTTCCTTTTGAAAAAGTTATCCTTGAAAATGGAATGTGCATTCTTCCAAATGATTTAGAAATCAAGCAATGGCATCACGTACATCATCAAGGCAGAGATTACGAAAAGAATCAAATTCTCATAAATCGTGGCACACGCATCACAGCGCTGAATTTACCAGTCATAACTTCATGCGGATATGAATATGTGGATGTCATCCAACTACCAAGAATCGCAGTCATTTCAACGGGTGATGAGTTGGTAGAAATCAACCAACAACCACTGCCCTTTCAAATTCGCATGTCCAATGGTCCGGGATTGATTACCTTACTGAAACCTTGGAGCAATTCATGCGAGCTATTTCATTGGAAAGATGATTTAGAAGCCATGCATCAATCATTTGACCAACTTCACGACTTTGACATTTTGGTTTTCTCCGGTGGTGTTTCTATGGGTAAAAAAGATTTCATGCCCGAGTTATGGAAACAAAAGGGATTTGAAACTTTGTTTCACCGCGTCAACCAAAAGCCCGGCAAACCATTGTTCTTTGGACGCAATGAAAATCAAATATTGTTTGGTCTTCCCGGAAATCCCGTGAGCGCGATGAGTTGCGCCATGGTGTATGTCCTTCCTCTCATTAAAAATTGGATGGGACTTACCTATTCAGAAAACGTGGATATACAAGGTTCCATTCCGTCACATGAAAAACTAGATTTGTTTGCTCCAGTACATTTCAATATGGGGAATTGGAGCTGCATAGATTACAACGGAAGTGGCGATTTGGTTAGTTTCGGAACCGCAAGTGGTGTTGTTTGGATTCCAAAAAAATCACAAGAAAATGGCACCAAGCAACCTTTAGTCTACTTTCCCGCTCAATAATTTTTATTCTTTCAAATGAAGCACATATTGATCCTTTTATTCCTCTCTTTTGGAATTCAATCTTACTCGCAAATTACGCCGACAAACAATGCTGAGTCGAAATCCATTAAGGTTTACATTACTTGTGGATATTGTTTTGAAGATTTCATCAAAACCCAAGTAACCTGGGCATATTTTGTCCAAGATCAATTTGTCGCAGATGTCAATGTGAGGATCAATGCATTGCAAACTGGAAGTGGCGGCTTTCAATACCAGTTCATTTTTCAAGGACTAAAATCATTATCTCAACTTCAAGATACCATCACATTTGACGTTTCATCCATTCAGACTGACAATGAAATTAGAGAAGATGTTTTGCATCATTTGGAAATGGGCTTGGTGCGATATGCATTGTATTTGGATAAGCATGACGTGCTGAAGGTCAACAGCAACGACACTTTGGATCACAATGAGTTGGGGCAAGGCACCAATCCTGAAGAAGATCCTTTCAACGCATGGGTATTTAATATAAGTGGTCAAGGATATGGAAGTGGACAGGAAATTACTCAGTCTTACAATTGGGGCGCGCGAGCTTCTGCTTCTCAAGTAAAAGAAACACACAAAGTGAAACTTGGTGTGAACTACAATGAAAGTATCAATCGATACAAATACTTGGGTACAGATTTAACCTATAAATTGGGAAGTATTTATTGCAATGCTCTTTATACCAAATCCATCAATGATCATTGGTCAATTGGCACATTCAACAACTACGTTCAAAGTGATTTTGATAATTACAAAAATGCGTGGTCTACAAGTTTGGCTATGGAGTACAATTTATTTCCTTACAAAGAATCTCAAACCAAACAATTGACTTTCTCAACGTACTTAGGTGGTGATTACAATATATATAAACAAACCACTTTATACTTAAAAGAAAGAGAGTTTAGACCTGTTGGCAGGATGAATGTGCAAGGTGAATTCAATCAAGATTGGGGATCATTTTCTGTTGGACTTTCGCATTTGGCTCTTTTGGATGATTGGAAAAAAAACAACACGAGTTTAAATGTCTTTGTTGATGCCCGAGTATATAAAGGGTTATCTCTAAGTCTGTACGGATATGTTTCTCTTATCAGAAATCAAATCAACCTACCCTTGAACGAAGCATCTATTGATGAAGTATTGCTACAGCAACAAGTTTTGGCTACCAATTATTCATACTACTCTTCTCTTTCTTTGAATTATCGATTTGGTTCTATTTATAACAATGTCGTCAATACCCGATTCCAAAACGAGTTTTAATTTTTTTCATTCCTTCAATTCCTTGTATTTTAGCCACTCAGCGAATTGAACACATTGAAATGAAACATCCGAATCGGTATTGGCAATTGAGTCGATTGCTCTTTTCAGTTTTGATCGTTCTCGCTATTATTTCTGGTCTATCCTCAAAATACAGTTCACTAGGTAGAATGGATTATTTCTCGGAAATTAAAACTCGAGAAATAGCTCCGCAATTGGAAGACATCAAAAGCAAAATTGACAACAATCTTGCGCAGCAATACCCTGGAGATACGTTACCAAGAGAAACCAATCACCATTTGGATCTTTTCTTTGAAGCTTTGGAAAACATGAAAGATTCTGGTGGTACTGTTCATATTGCCTATTTCGGAGATTCTCAGATTGAAGGCGATCTCCTCACCGCAGATCTTAGAAGTTCACTTCAAAAAAAATGGGGAGGTAATGGTGTTGGATGGATGCCCATCACTTCCATTGTAGCCGGCTTTAGAACTACCATCGGACATTCTTTCAATGAACAATGGCAAGTAACCGATGTGTTGAGCAAAGGCAAAAGAGCCTATCCATTGGGACCCACAGGGCAATCGTTTCAATCCAATCCCGGAAGCAAGGTGAAATATTGGAGTAAATATGAACATTACAAAAAAATTCAGTTGATCGGTCATCCTCAAACCCAAGGTGATTTGGAATTGAGTTACAACAACACCTCAATTCCATTTCATTGGCCAGATACATTGCAGCCCAGATATTACATGGATTTTGGAAAACTAAAAACCAATAATATCCAGCTGGAAACAAAAAGTGGAAACGCACTGCTCTATGGGGTGAATTTAGAAAATGGCAACGGCGTCTATTTGGATAATTTTTCTTTCAGAGGAAATTCTGGAACTTCCCTGTCACAATTGGATATTGAAATGATGCAGGCATTGGATAGTGTTATCCCCTACCGATTGATTGTTGTGCATTACGGTCTCAATGTTATTGGTCACGATGTCACCGACTATTCCAACTACCAAAAAAGTATGGAACGCACAATTCAACACTTGAAAAAATGTTTTCCCAAGGCCTCCATTCTTTTGATGGGCATGACCGATAAAGGCTACAAAGAAAATGGCAAATGGTCCAGTGACCCCACCGTTTTGTACTTGTTGCATACCCAAATGGAAATGGCCAAAAAACAAGACATTGCTTTTTACAGCCTGTATCATGCCATGGGAGGAGAAGGATCTATTGTCAGTTGGGTGCAGGATTCAATTCCCAAATTGGCCAATGCTGATTATACCCACATGAACCACCATGGCGCCAAGGTATTGGCCCATTTCATTGATGATTATTTGAACCGTTCATATATCGAATACAAAAAACAAAAAGATGCGTCCCATTCACAATAGCCTATTATTCATCGCCGTGTTTTTTTGCTTCAACTTGCAAGCACAAAATCAACCTACTGTCGTCGACACTTTATCTGGACATCTGGATAAGTTGTCCGAGTTGTTTATGTACAAAAAGATTTCACGCGATCATTTGGAAGTACTTCAAATTGGCGATAGCCATATACAACCCGGGGTGATGACAGATCCGTTGGCCTATCTTCTTCAAAAAGAATTCGGCGATGGTGGATACGGATTGGCATTCCCATTTCAGGTTGCCCAAACCAATGGACATGGTGCTTATCAAACATTTTCCAATATGACTTGGAATACTGCCAAGGTTATTCAAGAAAACCCTTCACTCCCCATCGGTATTGGTGGATACACCATTTCCAATCCCTCTCCTGAGGCAACCATTACTTGGGAATTTGATAGTTTGGTAGGTGGCAATGAAGTACAATGGGTGAAAATATTTCATGCCTCAATTATTGATTCCAATTATCATTACCAATTGGTCAATGACCGCAATGAAACAGCACAACGCATTGCTTCACTATCCAACACCCACTCGACCGTTTTTTACTTTGCACATCCCACTTATGTGTTTGAATTGCGACATGAGCAATTTTATGAAAAACAAAAGAGCTCAACCATATATGGTGTATATGTTGCCAACGATCAGAAAGGAGCTAGAATATCATCTGTTGGCGTAAATGGCGCCACGTACAAGCACTATGCACAGAATATAGATTTTCGCAATCAAGTGGAAAGTATAAAACCTGATCTGGTAATTCTGTCATTGGGCACCAATGAAGCCTTTCAATCCAATTTTGACGACACCTTGTTTTTTGATGAGGTTTTGAATTTGGTTCAAATGATTCAAAGTATTGAATCACATCCAGTGGTGATTCTCACCACTCCTCCTGCTGTGAGCATCAGAAAGTCGAGTGGAAACAAAGGGTATTATGCGCCCAATCCTTTGGTGCCTCGAGTTAGGGATGTCATCATTGACGTGGCGAATCGACTTGAAATTCCCGTTTACGATCTGTATGCAGCCATGGGTGGTGCCAATAGCATGAAGAATTGGTCACAATTGGGAATGACCGACAAACGTCAAATTCATTTCTCACCCAAGGGCTATAAAATTTTAGGTGAATCCATGGCCAAGGCTATCCAAGTTCAAATCCCATTCGCCAAGCAAAAATGAACTTCGAAGCGCTAATCAATCAATTGTTGTACGATCCCAAAAACCCTTTGGTTTTTAATTCGTCCTTTTTCTTGATTTTCTTTTCAGCGTTTGTTATTCTGTATGCCGCGTTGTACCACAAGACTACCACTCGACTTTGGTTGGTCAGTGGTTTTTCGTTGTACTTCTTTTACAAGGCATGTGGCCACTATGTGGTTTTTATTCTGATTGCTGCAGTGGTTGATTACCACCTATCCCATTGGATTTCTGAAACGAAAAAAAGCAGTAAGCGAAAAGCTTTATTGATCTCCAGTATACTATTAAATCTAGGACTTCTGTTCTTTTTCAAATACACCGATTTCTTTATTCAGATATGGAATCAATGGCAAACCGATGACATCTCATTGATGCACTTGATCCTTCCCGTTGGTATTTCATTTTACACATTTGAAAATCTCAGTTATACCATTGACGTGTATCGCGGGCATTTTAAACCCGTCAATCGATTTGTAGACTACTTATTTTTCCTTTCGTTCTTTCCCAAGTTGATGATGGGGCCAATCGTCAGAGCCGCGGATTTCTTGCCTCAAATAAGAAAGAAAGTAAACCTTTCCAATGAGGACATTTCTTTTGGTCTGTTTTACATATTGAGTGGTTGTTTCAAGAAAGTTGTCATCAGTGATTTTCTTTACACCAACCTCGTAGAAGTTGTTTTTGATGATCCCACCAGATACAATGGCGTTTACAGTTTGTTTGCTGTATATGCTTACGCGATGGTTATATACTGCGACTTCAGCGGTTACTCCGATATGGCAATTGGTATAGCTCGCTGGATGGGGCTCAAGGTGAATGTCAATTTCTCCGCACCATATCAATCTGGTTCCATTACTGAGTTCTGGCGCAGATGGCACATCTCATTGTCATCTTGGCTTCGGGATTATTTGTACATTCCACTAGGTGGAAATAGAAAAGGTTTGGTAAGAACCTATGCACACTTGATCATCACCATGCTCATTGGTGGATTTTGGCATGGTGCCAATTGGACGTTTATCATTTGGGGAGCCTTGCACGGTGGACTTTTGGCTTTGGACAAATGGAGATTGGATCAATTTCCAATGCCCCAAGAAATTTCAAAGTGGCGCCGATTTGCAGGGGTATTGATTACTTTTCATTTGGTCGTTTTCTGTTGGATATTTTTTGGCCCTGATAGTGTAGAAAAAAGCCAAACCATCTTACACCAAATCGCATTCAATTTTGATCTGTCTACCCTATCTCAATTTGTTCTTCATTACCAATCTGTTTTAATGATGCTCGCTTTTGCTTTGATTATTCATCAATTGCCTTTGGATTGGAATGATCAAATCATCATCAAATTATCCAAACAAAAAATGCTCACACATGTCGTAATCATGGTGAGCATTTTATTAATTATCGCTTTCTTTAAATCAGAAACGCCAGTCGCGCCTATTTATCTCCAATTTTAGTGCTTGGTTACATGAGTACCCTGAGCATCTACTTTAACGGAGTGAATCACATTTCTAAAAAGTATTCTGAAAGTAAATGACTTCCAATTTTTAGGAAGCATTCCGTTGAATGCCAAAGAATCGCCTTCAATTCTCATACCTCCAAAACCTTGTACAATAGACATCCAAGTTCCTGCCATACTGGTAATATGCAAACCTTCATGTGCCTCATGGTTGTAATCATCCAAATCCAATCTTGAAGTTCGCATGTACATCTCAACGGCCTTTTCTTCATAACCCAACTTGGCAGCAAGTATACTGTGTACACAAGGAGACAAAGAAGATTCGTGTACGGTCATGGGCTCATAAAAATCAAAGTTGGCTTTGATTTCCTCGGTGGTGAATTGATCTTCGAAGAAGTACAAACCTTGAAGAACATCGGCCTGCTTGATAAAACAAGAACGCAAAATTCTATCCCAACTCCAATGCTGATTGATGGGACGCTCAGCATCTGGTAGTGCGCTGGCTGACATCAATACTTTATCCAAGAAACCGTCTTGTTGCAAATACACCAATCCATTTTCATGTTTGGGGAAATACATTTTTTCGATGATCATAGACCATTGATTCAATTCCGAGTCTTGTATGTTCCACTTGGCAACACCGGCAGCATGTGCTTCTGAATTTGTGCGCTTCAATTCATCCAGTATTTCATGAGCATACTTCAAACACCATGTAGCGATAAGGTTGGTGTACCAATTGTTGTTGACATTGTTCTCATATTCGTTGGGCCCCGTAACGCCGTGCATAACGAACATTTGTTTGTGCTCACTCCAATGCACACGCTGCGCCCAAAATCTAGCGATTCCCAACAATACTTCCCAACCCGTCTCAAGCACATAGGATTTGTCTCCAGTATACTTGGTGTAATTGTAAATGGCATAAGCGATGGCCCCATTTCTATGAATCTCTTCGAAGGTAATCTCCCATTCGTTGTGACACTCTTCTCCGTTCATCGTTACCATTGGATACAACGCTGCTCCATCTTTGAATCCCAACTTAGCTGCATTCTCAATCGCGCGATCCAATTGATTGTGACGATATTTCAACAACTGACGAGCGACTTCTTGATTTTTGGTCGCCATGTAGAAAGGAATACAATACGCCTCAGTATCCCAATAGGTAGATCCACCATATTTTTCTCCTGTAAATCCTTTGGGGCCAATGTTCAATCTCGCATCTTTTCCAGTATAGGTTTGATTCAAGTGAAAAATATTGAAACGAATTCCCTGCTGGGCTTCATCATCGCCTTCGATAACGATGTCGGCCATTTCCCAAATATTGGCCCAAGCCTCACAATGGGCTGAACGCAAATGTGAATATCCCAATTCCTTGGCTGATATCGCATGCTGGCTCGCTTGATTGTTCACTTGGTCCTTATCGACATACAATGAATTTTCAATTCCCACGAACTTATTCAGCGTAGCTGTCTCGCCGGATTTCAAATTTCCTATGAAACTACTGGACACGAATGAAGAGCTTGATTCATCCGATTGCCATTGAACATTCTCTGAAGAATGACTCATGGCCACACCAACGGTGAAGCCCGTTTTTTTGGTAATGTTAACTACGGTTCCCTCACCTTGATTTACCTGTTGCGAAATAGGCTCCCAGAAGATCTCATCATAATTGGCATCGTGGTTTTTCACATTGCCATCAAGAATGGATGTCATGACAACACTGGCCTCTCCATTCAAAGGAGTAATCTTATAAGAAATAGCCGCAACACTCTCTTGATGCATGCTTATGAAACGTTCCGTTTCAATTTTACAATGTACACCATGCTTGAATTTGGCAACAAAAGAACGAGATAAGATACCCGTCTTCATATCCAAAGTTCTGACGAAATCTGAAACCTCAGTTGTAAACAAATCCAACTCCTCACCATTCACTTCCACATGGATATTGTGCCAAGCCGTAGCATTTAAAACCTTGGCAAAATATTCAGGATATCCATTCTTCCACCATCCTACTCGAGTTTTATCCGGATAATAAACACCTGCAACGTATGAACCTTTCAAGTGTGGACCTGAATATTTCTCTTCATGGGCAGCACGGTGTCCAAATTTGCCGTTGCCAATACTAAATATACTTTCTGAACTTTGATGGTGCTGAGGATTAAATCCTTCTTCTACGACCTTCCACGGATCCGTTTTTAAATATTGAATCATGTCAATTTATTAATTGAAAAACTTTTTATTCAAATCTTCTATGGTCACAAATGACAAATCACTGACCACATAATCTGCCTGAGGCAATGCCTCTTGCTCACCGATACCTACACAATAAAAACCACCAGCTTTGGCTGCAGCTACTCCACTTACAGCATCTTCAAAAACAACAGTATGCGCAGGAGATACATTTAATATTTCTGCTCCTTTGATAAATACAGCGGGATTCGGTTTGGATAAAGTAACCACATTACCATCTACCACTGCATCTAAGAATTCCACGATTCCCAATTTCTCAATAATCAACGGAGCATTTTTCGATGCTGATCCAAGTGCTGATTTAATGCCCTGTTCTTTCATTGATTTCAAAAGTGACAAGGCCCCTGGCAACAAATCATTGGGTGTCAATTGAGAAACCAATGACAGATAATTGATGTTCTTCTCCTCCATCATCGCCAACTTCTCTGATTCAGAAAAAGTGCGAGAGGTTTTGGACAAAATATAAGAGAGGCTTTCTGCTCGAGAAAGCCCCTTGAGTGCCTCATTGTCCTCGTGGGTAAAACCAACACCGATTTTATCCTCTGCCAATTGCTTCCACGCAGTGTAATGATGCTTGGCAGTATCCACCAAAACACCATCCAAATCAAATAAACACGCGGCCAACATTTATGCTACAGTTTGAGGGAATACGTATTTTACATGGTATTCTACCAAACCATCAATCGGTTTCTTAATTACTCTTCCCAATCGAATGCCTTCTTGCTGTGCAGCGATTTCTAAACAGTGCTTGAAATAATGTGAGATGGAACCAACGAAATGCACAGGCAGATTTTCCCAATTGTCAAAACACTTCACGTGAATGTCGATAAACTCGCGCATGCCACGAACTACCCAATTGATCACATGTGGATGATGTGCATGCTCACCTATGAATCGCGTGAAGCTAGCCAAGAAAACATTGGCATTCGGCTCACGATAAACACGTGAAATAAATTCATCCTTGGAGATAGAAAATGTCTTTTCAAAAGCATCTTTTAAATCCGCAGGAAGCTTTCTGTAGAAATACTCTCGCAAAAGAATTTTTCCAAAGTAACTTCCAGAAGCTTCGTCACCAAGAATGTATGCCAATGATGGAACCTCCTCATGAATTTCTTTTCCATCAAATGAACAGCTATTGGAACCCGTACCCAAAATGCATGAGATACAATTATCGCCATCATAAGTTGCGTATGCACAACCCACCAAATCATGGTCAACCATAATCTTGGCATTGACAAAAACTTTCTTCAATCCATTTTCGATAATAGCACACATAATATCTGTGCTGGAACCTGCACCGTAGAAATAAATTTCTTTTACCTTCTCTGCATACAATGCCAAAGGCGCATTTCCACGGATAGAATTCTCAACTACCGTCTCATTGTGAAAGTATGGGTTTAGACCCATCGTCTCAAAATTTCCAAGACGCTTACCTTCTCGATCAATCAGGGCCCAATCGCATTTAGTGGAACCGCTGTCTGCAATCAAAATCATGTTTTCTTTTTTTAAATTTTAGATACCAATTCAACAACTCTTTCAGAATAACCAGCCTCGTTATCATACCAGCCCATCACTTTTACCAAGTTGCCGTTAACAGAAGTGAGATCTGCGTCAAAAATACAAGAGTGTTTATTTCCTACAATATCAATTGAAACAATGGGATCAGTGCAATATTCAATGATACCCTTCATCTCATTTTCAGCAGCTTTTTTAATCGCTGCATTTACTTCTTCCTTGGTTACATCACGCTTCAATACAGCTACCAAATCTGTCAATGATCCATCCGGAGTTGGTACACGCACAGCTACGCCGTCCAATTTACCTTTCAACTCAGGCAACACCTCTCCCACTGCTTTTGCAGCGCCGGTTGAAGTTGGAACCATGCTCAATGCAGCAGCTCTTGCTCTGCGCAAATCTTTGTGCGGAGAATCTTGTAAACGTTGATCCGCAGTATAAGCGTGAACTGTTGTGATATAACCTTTCTCAATTCCAAAAGTGTCGTGCAAAACCTTGGCCATTGGAGCCAAACAATTTGTCGTACAAGAAGCATTGGACAAAACCACATCTGTTTCAACAATTTGATTGTCGTTGACACCCAATACAATGGTTTTAACACCACCCGTGGCTGGAGCGCTAATGACAACTTTTTTTGCACCCGCAGCGATGTGCTTCTCAGCACCATCCTTGTCTGTGAAAATACCTGTTGACTCAATCACAATGTCAATTCCCATGGAAGACCATGGCAATTGGCTCGGATCTTTCATGGCCAAAACTTCAATCTTCTTTCCGTTTACTACCAAAAAGTTTCCATCCGCAGATACCTCTGCTTTTACACGTCCGTGAACGCTGTCATACTTTAAAAGATGAGCCAAAGTTTTGACATCTGTCAAATCATTGATGGCTACAACTTCTACATTTTCTTTTTCAATTAAACTACGGAAGCACATTCTTCCAATGCGACCAAATCCGTTAATGGCAATTTTTTTCATGTCAATTTTTTTAAATAGATAATATGCGTGCTATACGTAATTCATCACGGTTCGGCATGTTTCGACGCGTAATGGATTCCTCTAAAGACGTATAGGACTCGTTATCATTGACGATCCCTACCATCACATCTTTCCTTCCTTGTAAAATTCCTTCCACCGCTGCAACTCCCATTCTACTGGCAATTACTCGGTCATAACAACTGGGGGCACCTCCTCTTTGCAAGTGACCCAACACAGATACACGGGTATCATACTCAGCGTATTTCTCCGTCACCTTCTTTGCAATTTCATAGGCTCCACCGCTCTTGCTACCTTCAGCCACAAGTACAATCGAGCTCGACTTTCCACTTTCCTCGCTGGCCTTTAGCGTATCTACCAACTCATCAACGCTCATCTCGTCTTCCGGTAAAACTATCGCGATGGCTCCTGCTGCTATACCTGATTTGAGTGCAATAAATCCGGAATTACGTCCCATAACCTCCACAAAAAACAGTCGATTGTGAGATGTCGCGGTATCTCTAATTCTATCCACCGCATCAACCACGGTATTGGTCGCTGTATCAAAGCCAATGCAGTGATCTGAACCATACAAATCATTATCAATGGAACCTGGAATGCCCATCACTGGAATACCATGTTCTTGGTACAACAAATGCGCTCCGGTAAATGTACCGTTCCCACCAATTGTAATCAAAGCATCAACACCATGTTTCTTGATTTGAGCAGCAGCCATGGCCCTGCCTTCAGCTTCATAAAATTCTTTGCAACGTGAACTTTTCAAAATGGTACCTCCTCTGCCCAAAATTCTTGCAACAGAGCGTTCATTCAAACGCTTGAAATCACCATTCATCAATCCTGTATACCCTTGAAAAATTCCTTCCACCTCAATGTTATGAAAAACACATGCACGCACAACCGCACGGATAGCGGCATTCATACCAGGGGCATCACCTCCACTGGTGAGCACGCCAATTCTCTTTATTCCAGATGTATTCATGTTGTAAATATAACAATATCTCTACTAAGTGTATATTCTACACTAACTATTTATTAACATCGCTTAATTTCGCCAAAATTTGATTGCGCTCATGGATATCTCGGTGGATTGTGTTGTATTTGGTTTTGATGATGATGAACTTAAGGTTTTGCTTATTGAACAAAAGCAACCTGAAGGAAAATCCATTATCAAACCGCAAAAAGCCGTTCCCGGTGATTTGGTTCGCGATGATGAAGGACTAGACTCCGCAGCAGAGCGTATATTGAATGAACTAACCAGTTTAGAGGGAATTTATTTGAAACAATTCCATGCTTTTGGAGATCCAAATAGAGTATCTGGACTCAAGGATAGAGATTGGTTGAGAAGCTTCAGAACACATCCGGAAAGACGCGTCATTACTGTTGGATATTACTCTTTGGTAAAGATGGACGACTTTAATCCCCAAGCCGCATCATTCGCCAAAAAAGCCCAATGGGTAGATGTTTACAAAATTCCAAATCTTGCTTTTGATCACAACGAGATTGTAGGTGAGGCTTTAAAAGTTTTGAGACATGAATTAATGGCGGACCACATCGGATTTGAGTTGCTTCCAGAAAAATTCACCTTGTCACAACTTCAGAAACTTTACGAAATTATCCTGGACAAAAAGTTGGACAAAAGGAATTTTAGAAAGAACATTTTGCGAACGGATACGGTCACTCCACTTGAGGAAAAGCAAAGTGGCGTATTGCACAAACCCGCTCAATTGTTCTCTGTAAAACGTCCACGAAAAAAAGATTGACCTAAATCAAAATCAATCTGAACAATCAACACTAACATTGCATTATGTATTACTCTTCTTATTTACAATTGGACAAAGTGCTAAACGCACAAGAATTGGAAAGCGATAAAGTGGGCAAACATGCCCATGATGAAATGCTTTTTATCGTTATTCATCAGGCGTATGAACTTTGGTTCAAACAAATTTTATTTGAAGTTCGCTCAATTCATACCATCTTTTCCTCACCCACCATCAATGACAATGACCCTGAAATTGCCACATCTGTGCGCAGGATGAATCGCGTGGTTGAGATTTTACGCGTGTTGGTTCATCAAGTGGATATATTAGAAACAATGACTCCGCAAGACTTTTTGGAGTTTCGTGATCTTCTTCGTCCTGCGTCAGGATTCCAAAGCATACAGTTCAAAGAATTGGAAGGCATATTGGGTCTGAAAATGGAGAACCGTCATGGTCAATCTTATTACACCAGTCAGCTCAATCAAAAAGATTTACAGCACATCCAAAATTTGTCAAACCATACATCTCTGCTTTCATTGATTGACGCTTGGTTGTCTCGAATGCCATTCTTTGATTCGGTAGAAATTGGAAGCGAAGGTGATTTTTGGAAGACCTACAGAAGTATTTACGAAGGCACTCTTCGCGAAGAGGAAAAAGGAAATATGGAATGGTTTGATCAAATGTTTTTTCAAGAGACAGAGGGTCAAAGTCTTTCATTAAAGGCTCGAAGAGCTACCATGTTGATCTCATTGTACCGCGACATGCCGATATTCCAAAATCCTTATCGAATCATCAATCATCTTTTGGATATAGATGAATTGCTGGCTACTTGGAGATGGAGACACATGAATATGGTTCACAGAATGATTGGCATGCGTAGTGGAACAGGTGGTAGCACTGGAAAAGGATATTTGCGCGAGGCTGCCATGAAACATTATATTTTCAATGGCTTTGCAGAGTTGACCAGTTTCATGGTTCACCGTTCATTGTTGCCCGAACTTCCATCATCATTAAATCAAACTCTAGGTTTCAAAGGTTAAATGCTTCGTTCGATTGATCCATATCGTCAGACCTTGGTTGCCAAATATGACAACGATACCTCTGATGATATTCTTCAAAAAATAAAACGATCAGAGAAGGCCCAAGCCAAATGGAGTCGTTGGTCAGTTGATGAGCGTATCCATGGCCTGCATCAACTAACGGGCATTGTTCAAGGTAATAAGCAGATTTGGGCTGAAATGATGGCACGCGAGATGGGAAAACCCATTTCGCAAGGCCTCGCGGAGATAGACAAGTGCATTTCACTGTGTCTTCATTATGCTGAAAAGACCAATCAGTACTTGGCACCCGAACAAATTTGGACTCAACAAGAAAAGGTCACCATTCTTCGGAAACCATATGGTGTATGGTTGGGAATAATGCCTTGGAATTTTCCGATGTGGCAAGTATTTCGATTTGCCATTCCGGCTCTTTTGGCTGGAAACACGGTCTTGCTGAAGCACAGTCAACACGTTACAGGATGCGCTCTTTTGATTGAACAAGCCATTCAAAACGCTTGGATGAATGAAGGCCTTTTTCAAGTTTTAAAAATAGCATCGCATCAAGTAGACGAAGTGCTCTCGCATCCTGCTGTGGCTGGTGTGTCATTAACGGGCTCTGAATCCGCAGGAAGAAGCGTTGCCGCATTGGCAGGGCGAAATATCAAAATTTCCATTTTGGAATTGGGTGGTTCAAATGCAATGATTATTGATGAACACGCTGATTTGCTGAAAAGCATTGATGGCATAATTCAGGGCCGATTCAACAACAGTGGACAAAGCTGCATCGCTGCCAAAAGGATTTTGGTGCATGAATCGCGCTGGCATGAAGTACAAATTGCATTGGTGGAAAGACTCAAACAATTGAAATTGGGAGACCCCTTGGATGCCGATACGTTTATCGGTCCGCTAGTCAACGTCGATGCCGCAGAAAATTTAGAAAAGCAATACAAAAAAGGAATTGAGCAAGGCGCTGAAGTCATCGTTCCAATGGTCCGTTCTCAAGCTTTGTGCAGCCCATCTGTTGTTTCAATTGATGATACCAATAACATTCTCTGGCAAGAAGAAACATTTGGACCATTGGCTGTGCTAATGCCTTGGTCTGATATGAAATCTTGCTTGGAATGGAGACAGCATGAGCACTATGCCTTGGGCACTTGTATTTACACCAATAATCCCGAGCAATGGATGAAGAAGGCCCATCTGATTCATGAGCCATCTATTGTTTTCAATAACATTGTCAAGAGTACTCCTCACCTGCCCTTTGGCGGTTTGAAGAAGTCAGGCATGGGAACAGAACTCGGCGCTGCTGGTATTCAAGGTTTCACTTTCCCGCAGGTCATCCAATTTTGATTACAACTTTTGTAAATCAAAAAGGGTAAACATCATTACACAAACCAAGAGCATCAATGCATGCTGCCAAATGACATTCAATTTGTTCTCATTATTTCTCCATTGGTGAACGAAGTTCAATGGCATAAAAACCAATGCAAATCCTGCAATCGCTAGGATCATGATCCACGCAGCATCTGACCAATGACTCACTCTTGCCATTACACCATATCCGAAACGAGCTACAAAAAAAGTAGATAAAAATAATAGCAGCCAATCCATTTTTCGCTGATCGGTTTTAAAGATTGCAAATGCAAGCAAGGGACCACCAAACAATCCCATAACTGCAATACCTGTCCACAAACAAAAGGCTGCACCTGGTGCAAGTAAAACTTTAAACAATGTTCCCAAGAGTAAAAAAGATGCGCTAACTGCGGCTACTATTTTTAATGATCGAGTGACCAATTTGATTTTCTGATTTTCCATTTGTTGTGTGATGATTTGATTGATATTACTCCATTCTTCGTGAATGAATAAATGTTTTACTGCTTGATATTCTTCTTCGATGGTTACTTGCGTATTCTTCTCTTCAATGACGCTACAGATGTGATCCAACAAGCACTCTCTCCATTCCGAGTTATCGATTCCCTCTCGCTCCAGTTGCTGTTCCAACCAGTTTATTTCTTCGTCTGTCCAATTACGCATGGACCTTGTTTTTTTCCCACTCCAAAATAATTTTGAGTGTTTCAATAAAGGCTTCCAATTCCTTCACCCTAGCCTTTGTTTCTGTTTTTCCTTGAGGCGTCAGTGAATAGTACTTTCTCACCCGCTTGCCAATCATTTCCTTCTCGGTTTTTAATTCACCCGCTAATTCCAAAGCGTGTAGCAATGGATACAGGGCACCTTCTGTAATTTGAATGGTATCCTCTGAAATTTCCTTAACCCGTTGAACGAGTTCGTAACCATACATGCGCCCTCCTTCTTTGAGGACTTTCATCACGATGGTTTTTAATGTTCCTTTTAGTAATTCACTTGAATGCATAAGACAAATATACATAAGATTCTTATGTAATTAAAAAATAATTTGAATTTGTGTCATTTATCACCAAACTTTATTTCCATGTAATGTGATATTTGCATCATGAGAACTTTCTACGCCTTACTTTCCGCAATCATTCTGTTGGTTGCCTGTCAAAATTCAAATAGCCAGTCTACTCAAGTAGATGCCAAAACTTTTGCGCAATTGATTGAAACAAAAAAAGAAGTGCAATTGATAGACGTGCGCACTCCAGAAGAATTCCAAGGTGGATATATTTCCGGAGCCATGAATTTGGATTACAATGGTTCTGACTACAAACGTCAGGTAGCCTCTTTAGACAAATCAAAACCCGTACTTGTCTATTGTCTTTCAGGAGGGAGAAGCTCGTCTGCAGCCCGTGAGCTTAGAAACAATGGCTTCAGTGAAGTAATAGAGCTCAAAGGTGGAATTATGGCTTGGGGCAGAGACAATCTACCTCTAGAAGGCAGTACTGCGAAAGGAGAAGGAATGAGTGAAACAGAATTTAGCCAAACAATTGCTCTATCAGAATTGACCTTGGTCGACTTTTATGCGCCATGGTGTGCGCCTTGTAAAAAAATGAAACCTATTTTGGAAGAGATTGCTTCTGAAAATGAAATGTTGAAAATTCAAAAGATCAATGTTGATGAGAATAAGCATATCGCCAATACAAAAAAAGTAACTGTACTACCTACCCTCATTCTTTACAAAAAAGGAACTGAAGTTTGGAGACATGAAGGAATCATTTCTAAAGATGAACTTTTGAAAGCCATTCATCAATAAATCAATATTCCATCTAGGGTTTTCATGATTACATTTGCCGCATGGCATTAATCGAAGAATTTGACAAGACCGGTAACTGGTTATTTAAAGGAAGATCTTATTTTCCTCTGGCTTTATATGCAATGGCAGCAATTGTCATTGGCATGGGATGGGACGAACATCTTTCCGTTTTTGATGAAACTACTGCATGGATTTGTATTGCAATTTCACTTCTCGGATTGTTTATTCGCGCTATTGCCATCGGTTATGTCCCTCGTGGCACATCAGGCAGAAATACCAAAGAGGGCCAAGTTGCGGAGGTGTTAAACTCAACTGGGATTTACAGCACGGTTCGTCACCCCTTGTATCTAGGCAATTTTTTCATGTGGTTTGGAATCATCATTTATGTTGGCAATTGGTGGTTTACCTTAGTTTGCTGCTTGATGTATTGGATCTATTACGAGCGCATCATGTTTGCTGAAGAGTTTTTCTTGAGAGGAAAATTTGGTCAAGTATACTTGGATTGGGCGGCCAAAACACCCGCCTTTATTCCAGCGTTGTCCAAATGGAAATCACCTACATGGGAATTCTCATTGAAGAATGTTTTAAAGAGAGAGTACAATGGATTCTTTGCCATCTTTTTATCAATGGCGTTGTTGGATATTTTCAAAAACTACATGCACTTCGGATTCACAGATTGGCAACATATCATGACGCCATTTTGGACCAAAGCGGTTTTGGTTTCATTCGTCATTTTCTTGACACTTAGATCCATGAAAAAATACACACGTATTCTTCATGTAGAAGGTCGATAATTTACACCTTGTTTAATTGTTGCTGTTCTAGTTTCGCTTCGAAATTAAAATTATGCTAGCCACTACTTCAAAAGACCAATTGGTGCATCATCCCATGTACCAAAGAATGTCCTCCTTGCAGGACATTCATGTTTTTATGGAATCTCATGTGTTTGCCGTTTGGGATTTTATGTCACTTCTCAAATCATTGCAAAGAGATTTAACAGGCATGTCTCATCCCTGGATGCCCAAAGGATCACCCACTACCCGATTTTTCATCAATGAAATAGTTCTTGGAGAGGAAAGTGATATTCATCCTCAAGGTGGCTACGTTAGTCACTTTGAATTGTACCTGCAGGCCATGGATCAGTGTGGAGCCAATACGGAGACTATTCGTCACTTTATTCAATTGCTTCAAAACGGAGATACTGTTGCTGACGCACTTAAACATTGCAATGCGCCTCAAGAAGCCCAAGATTTTGTCTTGGCTACAATGAACCAAATCGAAACAAAATCGCTACATGAGCGTGCCGCTTTGTTCACCTATGGGCGTGAAGATTTGATTCCAGGTATGTTCATTTCCATGGTTGAAGAACTCCAAAACTCAGGAGCTCATTTGGATACCTTCATATATTATCTCAAAAGACACATCGAGTTGGATGGCGACCATCATGGCCAATTGTCCGAGCAAATGACCCAAGAGTTAATCAATGGTGATGCAGCGAAGAAAAAAGAGGTAGATGCGATTATTGAGTGGGGGTATCAGCAACGATTAAAATTGTGGTCAGGTATCCTTGCTAGAATCAACCAAATCCAACAGAATTGATTTACTTTTGTCCCTTAACTTTTTAAAACACACTCTTTGGAAAATTTAGCTTACACCGCGCTTGCCATTTATGGCGTTTGTCTGGTATTTATTTTCTTGTACAGTTTGGTTCAACTCAATTTGGCCATTCAGTTCACAAGAAGCTATCGTCGCAAACTTCAAAAGCCCGTTATTGCGGACAATGAGTGGCCTCATGTTACCGTTCAATTACCGGTTTACAATGAACTTTATGTTATCGAACGTCTGATTGATGCAGTTTGCGCTTTTGATTATCCCAAAGACAAATTGGAAATCCAGTTGCTGGATGACAGTACAGATGAATCCTTGGAAGTGGGTCGTAAGAAAGTAGAGGAATGGAAAGCCAAAGGAATTGATATTGTTCAAGTAAAAAGAGAAAAAAATACAGGATTCAAAGCTGGTGCTTTGGCCTATGGATTGGAATTTTGTAAAGGGGAATTTGTAGCCATCTTCGATGCTGACTTTATTCCACGCGTAGATTTCTTGAGACAAACCATCCCCTTCTTCTATTTGCATGACAAAGTAGGTGTTGTTCAAACACGTTGGGAGCATTTGAACGAGGATTACTCATTGTTGACTCGCTTGCAAGCCTTCGGCTTAGATGCTCACTTTACTGTTGAGCAAATGGGTCGCAATATGGATCATCATTTCATCAACTTTAACGGAACTGCTGGTGTTTGGCGCAAGTCTACCATTGCTGACGCTGGTGGTTGGGAGAGTGATACCATCACTGAGGATTTGGATTTGAGCTACCGTGCTCAATTGAAAGGTTGGGAATTTGTTTACCTACCCGAAATTGGATCTCCAGCTGAACTTCCTGCTGAAATGAATGCGTTGAAAGCGCAACAATTCAGATGGACCAAAGGCGCTGCAGAATGTACCATGAAGAACATGGGCAAAGTAGTTAAAGCCAAAAATCTATCTTTTGGAACCAAAGTTCATGGCGCATTTCACTTACTGAACTCCGTGGTTTTCCTATCCATTTTAGGATGTTCATTGTTGAGTCTTCCCATGCTTATCATCAAGAATGAATTTGAAGACAACCAATTGATACAAAATTTATTCTTGGCTGCAACTGCATTCTTGGCCAGTTTCTTTATTCTGGCTTATTTCTATTGGGTGAGTCGTCCACCAGCTCCATTCTTCCAAAAATTCGGTCGCTTTGTTATCGACTTCCCCGCTTTCCTTTCTGTATCCATGGGATTGAGTTTACACAATGCCGTTGCTGTTATGGAAGGATTAACAGGAAAGAAATCGGCTTTTGTTCGTACACCCAAATTTGCCATTTCAACAGGTAAAAAAGGAACTTGGACCGACAAGAAATACCGTGCTGTGAAAATTGCTCCATTGACTTTCGTTGAAGCATTTATGGTATTGTACTTCATGACCGGTTTGGTTTTGGCATTCTATTACGTGGATTTCGGTTTGTTCCCATTCCACTTGATGTTGACCATCGGTTACTTCTTTGTAACCTACTACAGCTTCAAACACGCCAAGCGCGGATAAAATTTAGGCTGTGCAACAGTCTTTGTTTCGTTTCAAGAGATTCATCCCCTGGTGGTTATCAGGGGTTTCTCTTTTTATAATAGCCCAATCATTTTCACAAGGACAACTCTATTTTGAGGTTCTGCAAGCATCCGGCTGGTCTGGAATGTGGATTTTCTGGTCAAGTTTGCTCGGTAGTTTTATCATTCCCATATTATTTGCTCCGCTCTGGAATAAGTTACAACTGAGCCATGACAATCTTTTTTACTTGGAAAGGTTCCCCTCAGTTGGCGGTAAAATTCTATTTCATTTTAGACGCTACTATGTTGGCGTTTTGGTAACTGGTTTTTTGATGGCCTTTGGTCTTATCACTTTTGCCAAACTACTAACAGACTTGGCCTTTTTGGATTATACCACTGCCTTGATTTTTATTACCACCTCCTTGGCAGTTATCATCTTGATAAATAGTCTAGATTTTCAAGTCAAATGGGATCTCGGCGTATTTATCCTTTATCTCATTTTTTTGTTATTGATCGCCATTTTTGTTTGGATTCCATTACTTCCTAAACATCCCGAAACATCTTTCGCCGACTTATTTCCCAATCAATCAGCGGGATGGCAGCATTGGTTGTTCTACATTGGATTTCAATGGTGGTCTACCAATCAGTTTGATGGTGGCAGTGTTGAAACCTCGCGCTTTACTGGAGTAGACAGACAACATGCAGCTAGAAAAAGTGCGATAGTCGCTGCATGCGCCAATGCCATAGCAACTGTCCTTGTTGCAATAACGGCGAGCCTTTTGGTTAACCAAAAAGCATCCTCCTATTGGGTTGGGATTTTCAATTGGGTACCCCAAGAAATACATACTTTGCTGATGTCTGTGGTAGTTGGACTAATGACGGTTCAAGTTTTGGCATACTCCAATTGGGGAGCCGCTATGGTAATCAATGATGCTCAAGCTTCGGTTTGGAAATCTCGAGCAACACTACTTCTGCTTCTTGGTATTGCATCGTTAATCGCTTTTCAAAGTCAAAAATTATTGCCTTTAAGTCATTTTGTTTTTGCCATATCAGCTGGGGTTGCACCATTCTATATTCTGCGTTGGATGTTTCATTCAATTGGTCCTTGGACACAAATCATCGTGATGGTGACATCGCTCTTGGGAACGCTACTTTACGAATATATTTTCCCATTCAACTTTCAAGTTTTCCAACTGAATTTCGAAGAATCAAGAACTTTGATTGTAGGTACAATAACCATTTCTGTAGGATTGATCAGTTGGTCGATATTTCCTTCGGGAGCACCTACCCCATTTTGGCTTTCCATTCAACCTACCCAAAAAGAATGGAGAAACAAATTGATGCAATCGCTTTTGCTTGGGGTTATTCTGGTATTGGCAATACTTGGAATATTGTCTTTGTTGTAAAAAAAAATCCCAGGACAAATCCCAGGATTTTAAACTAAAAACCGATCTACCGATTCACTGATTTACTATTACGGCATAAATGGAAAATTCTTTCCAGGATAGTAGGCCATCTTACCCAATTGCTCCTCAATACGCAACAACTGATTGTACTTTGCAATCCTGTCACTTCGTGAAGCTGAACCTGTTTTTATTTGACCGGTATTCAATGCAACGGCCAAATCTGCGATGGTTGTATCTTCTGTTTCTCCAGAACGATGACTCATGATACTCGTGTAACCCGATCTGTGCGCCATATTAACTGCATCGATGGTTTCTGTCAAAGTTCCAATTTGATTCACTTTAACCAAAATAGAATTGGCAATACCTTCATTGATACCCTTGGCCAAACGATTGACATTGGTTACAAACAAATCATCTCCGACCAATTGAACTTTATCACCTAAAGTTTCAGTCATCAATTTCCATCCATCCCAATCGTCTTCAGAGCAACCATCTTCAATACTTACAATGGGGTAACGCTTACACCAATCAGCCCAAACACCTACCATGTCCGCACTGGTCAACGATTCTCCAGTACTTTCAAGTTGATACATTTTTTTCTCAGCATTGTAAAACTCAGTCGATGCACAATCCAAAGCAATACAAATGTCTTCTCCTGGTTTGTATCCCGCCGCCTCAATGGCCTGCATGACAACTTTCAGTGCATCTTCATTGCTTGCCAAATTGGGAGCAAATCCACCTTCATCACCTACATTGGTCATGTGGCCTTGCTTTTTCAACACCGCTTTTAGGTGATGAAAAACTTCTGCTCCCATACGCAAAGCTTCTGAGAAACGCTCTGCTCCAACTGGAACAATCATAAACTCTTGTACGTCTACTTTGTTGTCGGCATGCGCTCCTCCATTGATAATATTCATCAATGGAATGGGAAGCGTATTTGCATTTACACCTCCAACGTAACGATACAAAGGCAAACCTACAGTGTTGGCAGCTGCATGTGATACAGCCAAAGAAACACCTAAAATCGCATTGGCGCCTAAATTGGCTTTGTTGTCTGAACCGTCAATGCTACACATTGCACGGTCAATTAAATTCTGTTCAAAAATGGAAGCGCCTTGCAAAGCTTCGTTCAACGACGATACAACATTTTGTACCGCGCGTTCAACTCCTTTCCCAAGGTATCGCGACTTGTCGCCATCACGTAACTCAACGGCCTCGTGCATTCCTGTTGATGCACCAGAGGGTACCGCAGCCCTTCCCATCACGCCTTCTGCTGTGATCACTTCTACTTCTACTGTTGGATTGCCCCTGGAATCCAAAATTTGTCGGGCATGTACATTCGCTATTGTACTCATGATTAAAAAATTAGCGTGTTTACTGTAAGATATCTTACTCGGTAAAAATACTGCAGGAACGATTCCACTCCTATCAATAATTATTACTTATATCAATTCTCTTTGGTGCGCCCATCCGGTTATCGAGTATCGATTAACCTGGGTTTCTAAAACTTCATGCTCCAATTCTGACATGAAGACAACTAGCCTACCTGAAATTGGCTCCACTTCTACCGTTTCACCATCCAAATAAATCATCAATTCTCCACCATCACTCTTTTTCCAAGTTTCATTCAAGTACAAGACAAAAGAAACTCTTCGTGTTGAGGAAATTTGATGACGATCCTTGTGCTTCTTATAAAAACCTCCCGACTGGTAAACAGCCAAATGGGCCTCCATATCATTCAAACCCAAGTAGAAATTGCGATTGATAACACTTTGAACTTGGTTAATTCTATCCCAATACACTTGAATCGCTGCACTATCGCTCTGCGCGTCTAACCAGTAAATCCAATCCCCTCTTTCCGTTTTGACTACTCGTTGCTCTGATCCTTTACCCACACCTGCTTCCTTGAATTGACCTGAATGCAATCCTTCATCGGCCATTTTTCTCAAGGCCGCGATTTCCGCTGGAAACAAGAATTGATCTACAATCAAATATTTCTTTTCAGCGAAAAAATCCAATTGTTCTTCGGTCCAACTCATTTCCAATCCGCAATAAAAATATTGGTATCTCTTGTTCTTCCGTTGTGACGATTGCTGCACCAAACCAATTTCTTTCCATCCGGAGAAAACATAGGAAAAGAATCAAACTCCGTATCGTAGGTTACTTGTTCTACTTTACCGGATTCGATATTCACCAAAAACATATTGAAAGGAAAACCAATATTGCTTTTATAGTTGCTACAAAACAAAATCGATTTACCGTCTGGTGTAAAAGTTGGAGACCAATTGGCATTGCCCAAATGGGTAATTTGCTTGACATCACTTCCATCTGCATTGGCTACAAAAATTTCCAAGTTTGATGGTTCAACCAAGTCTTGGTTCAATAAGTCCTTGTATTTTCTAATGTCCTCCATTTGTGTGGGGCGTGATGCTCGCCAAACAATTTTGGTCCCATCTGGTGAAAACGTTGCTCCGCCATCATATCCCAAAGTACTCGTGATTTGCTTTACATTTTTTCCATCTATATCCATGGTATACAAATCCAAATCTCCATTTCTTAAACTGGTAAAAACAATTTTATCTCCTTTGGGGCTGACGGTGGCTTCGGCATCATACCTCGGAGATTGCGTAAGCGGAAACTTTATTTGTCCATTTAAATCAGCAACATAAATATCATAATCTGTATACAAAGGCCAAACATATTGACCAGGCTTTTTCTCTGGAACAGGAGGACAAGACTCAGCTCCTTGGTGGGTAGAAGCATACAAAATGTGCTGCCCGTCTGGCATGTACCATGAACATGTCGTTCGCCCCTTACCTGTCGATATCATTTGTTTTCGTGTAGAATCACCTATTGCTTCCCATCTCAATGTAAAAATTTGATCACAACCCACTCCCCATTTTGCATTGTCACTTTGGAATATCAGTGACTTCCCATCTGGACTAAAATATGCTTCTGCATTATTTCCACCATAAGTAAGTTGACGGACATTGGTCAAGTGCTTTTCTTTCTTGTAATGAATGGGCTCGTCAGATTGGGCCATTGCCACAAAAGACAATCCCAAAAAAACAGATATCATCAACATACTTTTCATCATACAAAAAATTTTGGTTTAAGAAACAATTCGTTTTAAGGTCAAGAAAATAATTTTTATATCTTCTACTATTCCTGCCTTGGGGATATACGCCAGATTGATTTTCAATTTGGCCGGCATGACGACATCAATATAAGTTTGCTCAGGATTCTCGCTCTCTCCCAAAAGCTTATTTTCCTCAAAATACTGCAAAGACGCATAATCCGTTATGCCTGGTTTGACTAGCAAAACCTTTCTTTGCTCCTCGTTGTACATCAAGACATATTTCTCTACTTCAGGACGAGGACCAACCAAACTCATTTCACCAATCAAAACATTCCATAATTGAGGCAATTCATCAATCTTGTATTTGCGAATCCAACTCCCCACCCTGGTGATTCTTGGATCTTGTCCAACAGTCAATTGCAAATCATCCATTTTTCTGATGCGCATGGAGCGGAACTTAACCATATTGAACTTTTTTCCATTTCTACCCACACGAACTTGCCAATAAAAAGGCGAATGAAAATCCTCTTTCCAAATTAAAAAAGACAGCAACAATCCAGCTGGTATCAAAATGATTATTCCAATTAAAGAACAGCCTATGTCAAACAATCGCTTCATGCAAATTGCGCGTTGACATAATCAACAATCTCTTCAATTATCCAATTCACTTGTTCGTTTTCCAAATCAAAATAAACGGGTAACGAAATTTCGTTTTCAAACTGAGCGAAAGCATTCGGGAAATCAGATTCTTTGAATCCTTGATTTTTGTAATAACTCAATCGAGGCAATGGCTGAAAGTGAACGTTGGTGGAAATACCTTTTTCAGCCAAAAATGTAATGAGCGCATTTCGTTTTTCCTCATCAAAACCTCTGATTCGAAGGGGAAACAAATGATAACTGCTTTCTCGGTTATCGATGTGAAAAGCAGGAAGTATAGCCCAATCAAAAGACGAAAATCCATCCACATAAAGTTTGAAAATAGATTTCCGTTTGGGCAAGTGATCCTCCGCGTAACGATCCATTTCCACCCATCCAATGGCGGCTTGCAAATCCGTCATGTTGCACTTGTATCCAGCCTCGACGATATCATATTGCCATTGACCTGCCTGTGTTTTGGATAAAGCATCTTTGGTTTGACCATGCAGTGCTTTGATGTTGATTTCTTTCCATATTGATGTATTGTCGAAGGGCTCAGGCAGATTGAAAACCAAAGCTCCTCCTTCCGCGGTTGTGAAATTCTTAACAGCGTGAAAACTGAAAGCCGCAACGTCAACTTCAGAACCCACAGGTCTTCCGTCGTATTGCGCACCAAAAGAATGGGCGGCGTCAGAAATCACCAAAACTCGATTCAAAGTTCTTTGTTTATCATTAGTAGCTTGAAAGACGATTGATTTTAGCTTCGCGATTTCCATTACTCGTGAGTAATCCACCGGCAATCCCGAAAAATCAACAGGCATAATCACTTTGGTTCTTTCATTGATTGCCGCGGACATCGCTTCCAAGTCGATTAAAAAACCTGCCTCCTCACAATCAATCATAACAGGCGTTGCACCAACATGCATAACAATATTTGCTGTTGCTGCATAGGTGTAGGCCGGAATAATCACTTCATCTCCAGGTCCAACACCCCACCATCTCAAAACCAATTCAACTGCATTCGTCCATGCATTTAAACAAAGTACAGGTCCACCACCAATGTATCCTTGAATCTTCTGCTCCAAAGCTCGTGTCTTGGGACCTGTTGTAATCCATCCAGAGCGCAAAACTTCAGTGACGGCCGCAATGGTTTTTTCATCAATGCGAGGTGGCGAAAAAGGAATCGGTTTCATTGTCTCAAAAGTAACATTGTTCAACCTCCAACATGTATCTTTGTTGAATGATCTTTTTACAACGAAATGTTGAAGGCTTTGCCTTTAAAAATACACTTTGGATTCTCCTTACCATTCTTTCTTTTCAGGCTTTTGCTCAAAGAGATGGAGGACCCAAAAGAGGAGCGGGACCAATGGCCGAAATGACCGGTCGTGTTTATGGGAAAATTTTAGACACCCTTAGCTCTACCCCTCTCGAATATGCGGTTGTTCGAATCGTTGATGAAAATAACAAATTAATTAACGGGGCACTTACTGAGAGAAACGGTGACTTTAGTATTGATAAAGTTCCTGTAGGCAAAAATATTTTTCTAGAAGTGGCAATGATAGGCTACGTCAAAAAGAAAAATAGTATTCGATTGGAAATGGGACAACCACCGATTGAAAAGGATCTAGGCAACATCAAATTGCGCCCCGTTGTAGAAGACGCTTTGATCATCAAAGATGAAAACGGATTCCGAAAAGAGTTTGACAAGAGTATTTACGAGGTAGATAAAAATGCAATCAATGCCGGAGGTACAGCCGAAGATGTGCTTAGAAATATTCCAATTGTACAAGTGGACCAAGATGGAAATGTGAGTGTTCGGAATACCGCTCCTCAAATTTTTGTGGATGGTCGACCTACAACGCTGTCGATTGATCAAATTCCAGCAGATGCCATACAAAGAGTAGAAATCATCACCAATCCATCAGCGAAATATGATGCATCCGGTGGCGGAGGCGGAATTCTTAATATTGTTATGAAACAGAATAGAGGCCGCGGATATAACGGTAGCATACGTAGTGGAATCAACACTGTCCCTCCCAAATCAAATTTTGCATTCAATGATAAATACCGTTACAACGGTGGTATCGATTTCAATATCCGACAAGGCAAAGTGAACTTCTTTGTCAATGCCAATTTGAATCAAAGAAGAAGTTTATCCTATTCCAACACATTGCGAGAAGATTTAGGTAGTCTTCCTTTGTCTTCTAGTCAGTATCAAACCTCCATCAACAATGGATATTTCACAAGAGGAAGTGTGGGAATGGATTGGTTCATTGATAATAGGAACACCATTACTTTTTCGCAAAGTTTAAACCAAGGTGCTTTTCGACCAGATGATAGTTTGCATGTTGATGTTGATACACTGGCTGCTAATGCAACAACCAATGGTGAGTACTATCGCCGCTCAAAGACCAATCGTGAATTCAAAAATTTGGGCTCAAGTGTTTTGTACAAACACATTTTCACAAAAGAGGGAACTGAGCTTACAGCAGATTTCAATTACAACCGCATTTCTTCAAATTTCGATGGCGATTACCGCAACATCTACTCGAATGCAGCTCCATCGATTTGGTCTCAATATGGTGGTGTCGCTCAGCAGCTCTACACATTCCAAATGGATTTCGTTTCCAAGTTGAATGAAAAGTACAAATTGGAAATGGGTAGAAGATTTTCTCTTCGTGAATACACTTCTACCTACGACAATGAAAGATTTGATAACATCACCCAAACATACACACCTGACCCTTCTTTGAAAGTGGACTACTCGTTTTGGGAACAAATCGAAGCCTTGTATTCAACCCTTTCTATCAATGGCGACAAATGGAAGTATCAAGTTGGATTAAGAGCAGAGAGCAGTTATTACAAAGGAAAACTTAATAATACGGGACAATCCTTTCGTATTGAATATCCGATCAGCTTGTTTCCTTCAGTATATGTGACCAGAACAATTGATGAAACCCAAGATTTTCAAATTGCATTAAACAGAAGGGTTAATCGTCCAAGCTTTATGCAGCTTTCACCATTTACAGATTATAGCGACTCTTTGAACGTATCCAGAGGAAATCCCAACCTCCGACCTGAGTTTACACAAAGTGCTGAATTGTCCTACATGAAAACTTTCAAAAAGGGGCACTCATTCATTGCCAGTCTTTATTCTCGATACACATCAAACGTAACCATCAAGCAACAACTTACCGAATTCAGTTCCGTTTTGAATGATACCATCATTGTTACCACATCAATGAATGCGCTTTATGGATGGGCCTCTGGATTAGAAATGGTGTCACGAAATGCTTTTACCAATTGGCTTGACCTTACAACAACTGTGAATATTTACAACTCAACCATTGACGGTTCCAATATTGCCCCAGACCTAACCAATTCCATCAACAGTTATTGGATCAAACTTCAAGCGTCATTAAAACTTCCCAAAAGCACTGTCTTCCAAATCAATGGGGACTATGCCAGTAAAAAGTCTTTGGAAGTCGGAAGCAGTGAAAGAGGCGGTGGAGGTGGATTCGGCGGCGGCGGCGGAATGGGAGGAATGCATGGTGGACCTGTGAACACTGTTCAAGGATTTATTCGCCCCAATTACGGTGTTGATCTGAGTTTGAAAAAATCATTTACTGTAGGAAAGGCCAATAACAAACCTACAGGAAATCCAGACGTTGATAAACTAATGGCATCAAGAGGAAAGGGAAATGAGAATTTAACCTTGAGCATTTCATACAATGATATCTTTCATACGCGTGTAACCAGCATGTACAGTACCTCACCTTATTTCCTTCAAGATTCACAACGTTACCGCGATTGGCAAACCTGGAGAATTAATCTTTCTTACAAATTCGGTAAGATGGATGCTTCTTTGTTCAAGCGTAAAAACAACAAGGTAAATTCAGAAGGTATGGAAGGCTAAAGTTTGTCCGTCCCTATTTCTGTCTATTTACGTAGTAGTTGTGATTGATTTTTATTTTTCCCTTCTTGAATTTTCCTGGTAAGGTTTTCCATTCTGAGGAAACATCCATTCGAATCTGCTTGCCATTGATTTCAATATCCAGAGGCATTTCAAATTGCTTGTTGCAGTTTTTCCAACGGAATGCGTGACGACCCTTTTCTGATTTGATTTCAAGTTCAGGTATAAATCGTGTTCTGAGATATTGATCAAAAATGGGTTGAAGTTTAAGATTTAGGTATTGAGACATAAACTCTTCAATATCATGGGAAGTAACCGTAGAATGATAAAAGCGTCGATTCATCTCACGTAGCATCAATCTCCACTCTTCATCATCCGCATTGATTTGACGAATCATATTTAAAATGTTGGCGCCTTTGTAATACATATCCCCACTACCCTCACTATTCACATTGTAATCACCTATAATCGGGGCATCGTTGGCAATATTCTTTCGCTGACCTATTACGTATTCTTGCCCTGCTTGTTTTCCATAAAAAAACTCAGTAAACAGCGATTCAGAATATGTGGTAAATCCTTCATGAATCCACATATCCGCAATATCCTTGTAAGTAATGTTATTGGCAAACCATTCGTGTCCACTTTCATGGATAATGATGTAATCCCATTTTTTTCCCCAGCCTGTACCAGATAGGTCCATTCCCAAATAACCATTGGCAAATTTATTTCCATAGGTAACTGAACTTTGATGCTCCATACCCAAGTATGGTACTTGAACAATTTTATACCCATCTTCATAAAATGGATATGGTCCAAACCAATGTTCGAAAGCTTTTAGCATGTCTTTGGCTTGCACAAATTGCATCTTGGCTTTTTCAAGATCCTCGGGCAAAACATAAAAATGCATGTCCAGTTTTCCTCTTTCCCCATCATATGAATCATTGAAATCAGCGTAGGCCGCAATATTCATGTTGACGCCATAATTATTGATTGGATTCTTTACCACCCAATGATAAATCCGAGAATCATCTTGTATTGAAACGTTCTCAAGTCTTCCATTAGAAACTGCCACCAATGGATGAGGCACTTCAATAGAAATGCGCATGCTATCGGGTTCATCATACATGTGATCTTTGCACGGCCACCAAACGCTCGCACCAAGACCTTGACAAGAAGTTGCAATAAAATCATTTCCTGCATTATCCTTGCTCCAACTTAATCCGCCATCCCATGGAGCTTGTATCGCTTTTCTAGGAATACCCTGATAATAGCAAGTAATGGAAGAATGCTTGCCCTTTGCCATTCTTTCTTTGCATTGTACCCAGTACGCATTGTTTCCCTTTGGCGTCCAGTTAAGTGAATTACCCGACTCGTCAATTACTTTGATCAATTCCATCGGTTTTTGCAAATCAATTTGCATTACCTCACCCTCTTCAATGGCCGTGAATTCGATTATTACACTTCCATACAAACGTTTTTGTTTGGGAAAAACTTCAACATTCAAGTGATAATAAGTCAAATCCCACCAAGACCTTTGTGCGGTTATTGAGCCTCGCAATGAATCCTCAAATGTGTACATTTTGGATGGCTGAAACAATTGTGCTTCTCCTTGAAAGGATAGCAGCAATATAGTCAGTGCAAAAATTGAAATCTTGAAACAGTTCATTTACAAATATATTTCAGGACGAGGATTATTTCTCCATTGCCTGCTTCTTCAATTGCGCAGGCATTTTTTCAATGGCATAGCGCAATGCCGTTCTAGGCATTCTTGCTTTATAACGCTGTACAAAATCAAAAACCTCGTTCTGTCTTTTTTGGCTCAGTACCTTAAGCATCCAACCATAACCTTTTTGCACCATGTCTTCCTTGTCCTCAAGCAGCAATAGAGCAATTTCCCATTGATCTTCAACGAACATATTCTTTTTAGCAGGATAAATGAAACTAACAGCAGACGCTCTTCTTACCCAAAGATTCTCGCTTAGCGCCCAAGTTTTCATGTCATTGACCAAATCAGGAAATAGGAATAGCATTTCGCCAATTACTTTATTACAAAACGTATCACATTCTGCCCAATTGTCAATGTACTTGCTGACCCAGGACTCAAAAACTTTAAAATCTTCTTTTACGTACAATTTCTTAAAGGCATATACGATTTGGCAAGCCAATAGACTTTCTTCAATGAATTCATTGGCGAATAGTTTTTCAGCTAGGTTCCATATCTCCATTTTGGAGAGATTGTCGCTTTTGAGATTATTGATGATTGTGCGTCCTATTTTTTGTGTATCCGGATTGGATACGCCATAGGCTTTGATATCATGTTTAAAGAAGAACTCGATTGATTTCTTCCTCTCAGAAGTTGCCAATTGAACAAGTTCTTTCTGAATTAGAGCTACCATAGGATTAAATATGAAATTTTCATAAACAAAAAACCCCCAGAGTTTCCTCTGAGGGTTTTCGAAGATCGGCGACGACATACTCTCCCGGCTTGTGGCCAGTACCATCTGCGCTGGTTAGCTTAACTTCTCTGTTCGGAATGGGAAGAGGTG
>JACCDP010163885.1_pt1 | contig 32991 bp, 30 predicted proteins | sample 7445841 | NCBI WGS metagenome assembly JACCDP01 (sample SAMN15323441, study PRJNA562643) | freshwater metagenome | isolation source: river surface water | place: USA:Blue River Watershed | collected 2017-08-17 | reverse complement strand
CGGCCTCCGGCCAGTCGTTCCTGTCCAAGTCCTGCGCCAACACCAACCTCACCGCCAAGTGGGAAGACGGCCAGGAGTACCCGCTTTACCTGCTCGGCATCAGCGCGTTCACCCATCCGTTCTACACGGGTCAGCAGAAGTTCGTCGACACGGCCGGCCGCGTCGACAAGTTCCAGCAGCGCATGGCCAAGACCCAGGCCGCTCAGGCCGCCCTGGCCGATGCCGCTGGCAAGAAGAAGAAGAAGTAGCCGCAGAGCCAACAACCGCCCGCCGGTCGCCCCAACGACCCGCGGGCGGTTTGTTTTTTTCGGGCCTGCTTCGGACGCGGGTGTGTCCCGCAACCCAACATCATGGATCTCCTGCCGTTCATTGAGAAGTTCCGCCGTCGATTCGACGAGGTGGAGGCGCTGCTTGGCGCCCCGGACGCCTTCAGCAATGCCGCTCGCGGGCAGGAGTTGACCCGGGAACATTCACGCCTGCGTCAATTCGTGGCCGATGGAGATGCCTGGGTGAAAGTGCGCCAAGATCTTGCCGACAACCGCGAGTTGCTGGAGTCCGAGATGCCCGGGTCCGAGATGGCGCTCATGGCGGCCGAAGAGATCCAGAGGTTGGAAGCCGAAGTCGTGCGTCTCACGGCCGCGGTCCAGCGAGGCATCATCCCCCCAGATCCGACGGACTCCCGCAATACCATCCTGGAAATCCGGGCCGGCGCGGGTGGCGCCGAGAGTGCGCTCTTTGCCGCCGATTTGCTGCGGATGTACACCCGCTATGCCGAAGATCGCGGATGGAAGATCGAGCCCATGGACTCCAGTCCTTCCGATTTGGGGGGCATGAAGGAGGTCATCTTCATGATCACAGGCGAAGATGTCTTCAAGCGCATCAAGCATGAGTCTGGCGTGCACCGGGTGCAGCGCGTGCCGGCCACCGAAGCCCAAGGACGCATCCACACCAGCACGGTGACGGTGGCGGTGATGCCCGAGGCTCAGGAGGTGGATGTGGTCATCAAGCCCGAAGACCTCGAGATCAACGTGTGCCGCGCCGGCGGCCACGGCGGGCAGGGCGTCAACACCACCGACTCGGCGGTTCGCATTTTTCACAAGCCCTCCGGATTGGAGGTCCGCTGCCAAGACCAGCGTTCCCAGCAGAAGAACAAAGCGCAGGCGATGATGGTGCTGCGCTCCCGGTTGCTGGAGCGAAAGATGAACGAGGAGAACGCCAAGTATGCCCAGCAGCGTAAAGACCAAGTGGGCAGCGGTGAGCGCTCCGAGAAGATTCGCACCTACAATTTCCCGCAGAACCGCGTCACCGATCACCGACTGGAACTCACTCTCTACAATCTGGCCGCCTTCTTGGATGGCGACTTGGATCCCATGATTGATCCGCTGATGGATGACGAAGTGAAGCGCCGCCTGGCGGCCATTGAAGCCTGACTCTGCCCCGACACTCATGCCCACCCTCGAATCGCCCAAAGCCCTCATCTTCGACTGCGACGGCACCGTCGCCCACACCATGCCCCTCCATTGGCGCGCGTGGCAGTCGGTGACCTCGCGCTACGGCATCGATTTCCCGGAGACCCGATTCTATGCGCTGGGCGGTGTTCCGGGCCGCAACATTCTGAAGATGCTCTTCGAAGAGCAGGGAATCCGGGGCTTGGATCCCTTGGCCGTGGCCAAGGAGAAGGAGGCCGCCTATCTGGAATTCCTTCACGAGGTTCGTCCGGTGGAACCGGTGGTGGAAATTGCCCGACGTCACCGTGGAGTGCTGCCCATGGCCATTGCCACTGGCGGCTCTCGACCGGGCATACCCACGGTCTTGCGTCACCTGGGCATTTACGACTGGTTTGGAGCCATCGTGACCAGTGAAGACGTCGTGCGACAGAAACCCGCCCCGGACATTTTCCTCGAGGCGGCCCGGCAATTGGGAGTCGATCCAGCGCATTGCCGGGGCTTCGAAGACACCGACCTCGGCATGGAGTCCATCCGGGCCGCGGGCATGGAGGCCATCGATGTGCGCCTCTTTCCCGATTATCCCAAGCCTTTGATCTGATCGGGCCGGTCAGGGGGTTGCGCTGGCGGCCGGTTGTGAGGCGGCGAGAGCGACCTGAATTCGACGGATACCTGCGCCCTGAAAGGTGTAGCCCCAGGCGATCGTCCGTTCGACGGTGGCACCCTCGGTCGCTTCGGAGCCGTCGGCGACTTCATGCCGATCGGCATCGAACGGTTCGCCCGGTTGGGCTTCGTAAGGCAGGATCCCCACCCGTCGTGTGGCATCGATGCAGGCGTTCCGGTAGTTGCCGATTTGTTGGATCAATTGCGGTTGGCCTGAGGACACGGCCGCCTGAAACAAGGCAAAGCAGTGGTCCATGAGGTGGATCACAACTTGAAGCGAGTCCTTCTCACCCCGGCGCAGTTTTTCGATCTCCAGTCGCAGGGTGGCCTTCTCACCGTCATTGGCGCGGGCCAGAAACTCCGAGAAGCTCTTCGCTTCGGCCGCGATCTGTTGGGTGATGTCACCGGCCGCATTCACCGTCTTGTTGGAGAGGGTTTGGATGTCCTGCCATTGGGCGGTGGCGGCGGCGATTTGCTGAGCGGTCTTGTCGAGGGATCCGAGTTTCTCGGCGGCTGAAGCCAGATTGACCTGCTCGAAGAGTTTGACGGCCGCTTCGTGGTCTTTCTGGAAGGGTTGGATGAAAATCCAGGCTCCCAGGCCTGTCAGGCCCCCCACGAGCGAGATTTCCTTCCACGTCCAGACCGGGGCAGCCTTCCAGGCCACGGCCGCGGCGGCGGTCACGAGAATCACGTCAGCCAACAAATACGGCCACTTGGGGGTGCGAGGGGCTTCGCTCAACGACATGACTGCATCCTAGAATGCAGTCCCCGCGCGGAGGAAGGCGCTTTTCCATGCGGAACGGAACATCATCCAGTGGACGTTGGACTTCCGGCGGATTTATCGGAGGGTGCCCGCAGTTCATCGCGTCGTTCCCATGTCTTCCCGTCCCTCCCTCGCCATCATCGGCACCGGCATCGCCGGACTCGGTTGCGCCCATTTCCTGCATCGTCAATACGACCTGACTCTGTTTGATCCCAATGCCCATGTCGGTGGTCACACCAACACCATCGAGGTGGCGGAAGCCGGTGGGCCTGTTCCTTTTGACACGGGGTTCATGGTGTTCAATCGGGTGACCTACCCCTATCTGGTCACACTCTTCGAGGAACTCCAGGTGCCGGTCCAACCCACCGACATGTCATTCTCGGTGCAGCATGTGCCTAGTGGATTGGAGTTCTCGGGCTCGAGCTTGAACCACCTGTTTGCCCAGCGGCGCAATTTGTTCCGGCCCCGGTACTGGCGAATGCTGCTGCAGGTCAATCGCTTCAATGCCGAGGCCGTTCCCGCTTTGTCGGATCCACAATGGGCCAACGTCACGGTCGGGGACTATGTCGCCCGTCGCGGCTACGGACGGGATTTCCTGGAGCACTATCTCATCCCGATGAGCGGGGCCGTCTGGAGCACGCCGCCAGACCGGATGCTGGAGTTCCCGGCGCGGACCCTCATCCAGTTCTTCCACAACCATGGATTTCTCGGCCTGCACACGCAGCATCCTTGGTGGACGGTGACCCGAGGTGCCCGCGAATATGTCCGCCGGTTGATTCCGCCGTTTGCCGACCGTATTCGCACTGGACTGGGTGTGGTGGCGGTCCGCCGTGAAAGCGGGAGCGCCTGGGTGACGACCGCTGACGGAAACACCCATCGGTTTGATGCCGTCATTCTGGCCGCCCACGCCGACGAATCGCTGCGCCTGCTCACCGACGCCGATGCCGATGAGCGGCGGCTGCTCGGGGCTTTCCAGTATCAACCGAACCTGGCAACCGTGCACAGTGATCGGAAGGTCATGCCCAAGGCCCGGCTGGCCTGGTCGGCCTGGAATTACCGCATGTCGCGGCATCCCAGCGGAGCCGTTTTGCCGCAGACCGTGTACTGGATGAACCGTCTCCAAGGTCTTCAAACGGACACCGACTATTTCGTGTCCATCAATGGCGAGCACGAGATTGATCCGGCTCGCGTCCACCGCAAGATCCCGTACACCCATCCGCTCTTCAGCCTGGAGGCCATTGCCGCCCAAAAGGAGTTGCCCGGCCTGAACCGCCGTGGGAATGGTCAGAATGTCTTCTTTGCCGGCAGTTACTTTCGCTACGGCTTCCACGAAGACGCCTTCGGCAGCGCCGTGCAGCTGTCCCGCGTTCTGAGTCGCGAGCCCGTTTACCCAGGTATCGGTGGTTGACCGGAGGGCCCTTTGGAAGATCGAAGTGAGGATCGAAGACAAGGGTTCATTATGCTTCGCTCAGCGCTTTTCCAGACTCGTCCTTCAGGGTTAATGTCGGCCTCATGCACCGGGAACTGAGAGATCAGGGGACCAGCCGTCGGAGGTTCTTGAAGGCGGGCCTTGTCGGCTTGGCGTCTTCGGCATGGGCCGACGACATCGTGAAGTTGCCCTTCGACAACGGCGAACGGCCGCTGGTGCGTTATCCTCAGAAACGCCCACTCATTCGACACACCGCCCGTCCGCCGCAATTGGAGACTCCGTTTTCGGTTTACCACGAAAGCCTGCTGACTCCGAACGACGCCTTTTTCGTCCGTTATCATTTGGCCGGTTCGCCTCCTCCGCAGTCGGTGCTCAATCCCGAGACATTCCGCCTGCAAGTCCGAGGGAGCATCCAAACCCCGCAAACCTGGAGCCTCGAGGCCCTGAAGCAGAGGTTCGAGACCGTGGAGGTGATCGCGGTGAACCAGTGCTCGGGCAACAGCCGTGGTTTTTTCCAACCGCGTGTTCCGGGAGGTCAATCGGGTCATGGCAACATGGGTTGTGCACGTTGGCGCGGGGTCCGCTTGGCGGATGTCCTCAAGGCCTCCAACATGTTGCCACAAGCCAAGCAAGTGCTCTTCGATGGGCTCGACCGACCCCTGGTGGCCAGTATTCCCGACTTTGTGAAGGCGATGGATGTCGAGCAGGCGCTCGACCCGGACGTGCTCCTGGCCTGGGAGATGAACGGAGAGCCGCTGCCATGGCTCAATGGTTATCCGCTGCGTTTGGTGGTGCCGGGGCACTATGGAACCTATTGGGTCAAACACCTGCACTCCATTCAGGTGGTGGATGCCACGTTCACTGGGTTTTGGATGAATCCGGCGTACCGCATTCCCGATGATCCCTGTGCCCATGTGGCACCTGGAACCACGCCCAAGCGCACGGTGCCCATCGACCGGTTCAATGTGCGCTCCTTTCTGACCAGTCACCAAACCGGAGACCGCATCCAGCGTTCGGGCTCTGGGATCACCTTGCGCGGCATCGCCTTTGACGGCGGATCGGGCATCCGGGATGTCACTGTGTCCACGGATGGTGGAAAGCATTGGACGACTGCCCAATTGGGCAAGGATCTCGGCCGCTACGCGTTCCGGGAGTGGACCCTCGACTGGCAGCCGCCGGCCGAAGGGACGCCCGAGGTATGGGTCCGGGCCACCAATCGCCTCGGCCAGAGCCAACCCTTGGATGCGTTGTGGAATCCGGCCGGCTACATGCGCAATGTCGTGGAAAGAACCGTCTTGAGCCTATGAAACTGCGAGATTTTCAAAGCCGCGTCTCGAGGATGGAAATTTTGGGTGCTGTGTTGGCACTCACCGGTGTTGGGGTGTTGGCGGCGACGGCGATCGTGCCCGAGGCTCCCAAGGCCAATCCGCATGCGGCCGATCCCTGGGTGCTCCCCGTGGGTGAACCGGCCCTGCCCGAAGGCGAGCCGGCGGCACCCATCCGACGACATTGTGCTTTGTGTCACTCCTACGACTACATCGCCACCCAACCGCGCCTGAGCCGGACAGGTTGGGCGGCCAGCGTCGAAAAGATGCGGGCCAAATATGGTGCCCCGATTTCCACCAATGAGGTCCCCGCACTGGTGAACTACTTGGTGAAGAACCACGGCAAGGAATGAAGCAGGGTGGCAAGCCCGTCGGGAGTGCACATCAGATCTGGCATCCCATGCGGTGAGGTTCCATCGTTTGACCACACGATGATTCGAGGGGGCTTGTCATGGAATGGATGGCGGCACGCGTTTGCGGCGCTGGGCGTGGGCTGTCATGGGGCCTATGTGGTGGCTGCCCTTGTCTTGCTGCGGGTGGGTGTTTCGGTCGGTGCCGCCGAGGCCCCGTCGCCGGCTTCAGCCAAGGCATCCAAGTCGGCCAATCCAGGCAATGTCCACCGCCGCTCGCCGCTGCCCAATGTGGTTGTCTTGGCCGCGGACGGTTGGTCGGATTCCGATCTGGGAACCAACGGGGCTCTCCCGAATCTGGAGAAATTGGCCGCCTCAGGCATGCGCTGGACCCAAGCCTATGCGGGTGCCGCATCGACGCCTGCCAGTCGGGCAGCGCTGCTGACGGGTCGGCATTCCGGGCATGGGCGGATCCGCGGGGCAACCCCGGTTCCACTGGCCAATGAGGATGTCACGCTCGCGGAAGTCCTTCGAGCCGCCGGTTATCGCAACGCGGCCATCGGTGTCTGGGACTTGGGTGGCAACAACACGTCGGGCCATCCCCTGCGGCAGGGATTTTCGGATTGGTTCGGTTTTCTGGACTCTAAAGAAGCTCGAGACCTCTACCCCAAGGCCTTGTGGCGCAATGCCGAAACCTTCGACAATCTCATCGATCATCAGGGCCGTCTGGCCAATTACGCTCCGGATTGGTTGGCGCGGTTTGCCACCAATTACATCCAGGTTCATGAGGATCATCCGTTCTTCCTGTATGTGGCTCATCCGTTGCCAGGAACCCCTTCCTCCGAAGATTTGCGCGGACGCCATTCATTGCTGTGGGATCGTTTTGTTGGCGCTGTGGTTCGTGAGTTGGAACAGAGCCGCGTTCGGCGCGAAACCCTTTTGGTGGTGACCAGCACGAGCGGTGGCGCTTCCGTTGATGACCGGTTGGCCGAGTCTCGGCTTCGGGTGCCACTCTTGGTCAGTTGGCCGGGAACGATTCCGGCCGGCCAGACCCAGGATCGTCCGGTGGCCTTGTGGGATGTGCTGCCCACGATCGCGGCCCTGGCCAAGGTTTCGACCCCTCAAGGACTCGATGGCATATCCCTCGCACCGGAGATGTTGGGAGGTCAGAAAGAACCCGTCACCCGTGCGGGCGGGTTGTATTGGGAAACCGCCGACGCCTCTCCCAGTCGGGCCATCCGCTGGGACCACTGGAAGGCTGTGGAACCTTCCATGGGATCCAAGGTGGAACTGTATGACCTGAAGGTCGATCCCGCTGCCACCCGGAATATCGCCGCCGATCAGCCTGAACGACTGGCCGAGGCCCGCCGCCGGTTGCGCGAAGCGGCCGATCCGTTGACCTCATCTCGTCCTTGAATTTCGTCTTTGAAACACGTCCCGGAAATGCTCTTCGCTCATGAGTCCCACTGATGCCCTCACGTTGTTGGAACGCTTTCGCCAAGGTCAGGTGCCGGCCGAGCAGGTGCTTCAATCTTTCCAGGCGGCTCCGGTCGTTGATCTCGGGTTTGCTGCGGTGGATCAACATCGGGCCCTGCGCAAGGGGTTTCCTGAAGTGATCTTCGGAGCCGGCAAGACGGCTCAACAAGTGGTGGCCATTGCTTCCGAGATCCTTGCCGCCGATGGACGCGTTCTGACCACTCGAGTGAATGCGGAGCAGGCTCGGGCGCTGAAGAAGAAGTTCCGGCACACGGTACACCATGAGGCAGCCCGGTGCCTGACCCTGGAAACCTCGCCTCTGCCCAAGCGCCCGGGAACCATCGCCGTCGTGGCGGCCGGAACCACCGATCTTCCGGTCGCCGAAGAGGCGGCGATCACGGCTGACTTCATGGGCAATACGGTCCAGCGGATTTACGACGTGGGTGTGGCCGGGTTGCACCGATTGCTGCGGCGGTTGCCTGAAATCCAGTCGGCCAATGTCGTCATCGTGGTGGCGGGCATGGAGGCGGCTTTGCCGAGCGTCGTTGGAGGATTGATCGGTAAACCCATCATCGGGGTTCCGACGAGCGTGGGTTACGGATCCCACTTCGGAGGTCTGACTGCCTTGCTGGGAATGCTCAATTCCTGCGCCAGCGGCCTCACGGTGGTGAACATCGACAACGGCTTTGGAGCCGGTTACGCCGCCAGCGGCATCAATGCGCTCGTTGCGTCGGCAGGGACTTCGGCGCCTGCGGCCTCCGTGCCGGCTAAGGCAAATCCCGGTAAAGTCCCTCGGAAGCGATGATCTCGGCTGTTCCGCTGGGCACCAGGTGTTCGAACGACATCCCTTTTCGCACCCGGTCCCGGATCTCGGACGAGGAAACCCCCAGCGGCCACCCTCGCAGGTGACGCAGTTGCCAGGGCGGGGGCAGTGAAGCCTGAGATTGGCCGGGTCTCGGAATGACCACAAAGGTCACCGCCTCGGCCAATGCCTCCGCCTGTCTCCATTGGGGAAGGGTGGGCACATGGTCGGCTCCAATGAGCCAAAAGAGTTCCGCTCCGGGATCTCGTGATCGGAATGCGTTCACGGTGTCGATCGAGTAGCTCACGCCACCCCGGATCAGTTCGTCGCAAAACACCTCTGTTCGGGATTGACCGGCGAGGGATCGGCGGAGCATGCGCAGACGAGCTGCATCGGCGGCGGGGCGGGATCCGGGTTTGAAGGGAGACTGCGCGGCCGGGATGAAGAACAGGCGGTCCAGCGCCAACTCTTCCAACGCCGCTTGAGCCACGAGCAAATGCCCCCGGTGCAGGGGGTCGAACGATCCGCCATACAGTCCCCATCGCGGTGCCCGATCCGGATTTTGGGGCGATGGTGGCTCCTCTGGATTCGCTGAAATCATGCTCGCTGCGTCAGAGTCCGCGCGCTCCGTCGGTCCGAGTCAATCCTTCAGGCATCCTCCTTCTGGGCGACCCCGACCTTGGCACCGAGGGGTCTCGGGCTTAGCGTCTGCACATGGTTCACGTGTCCGATCCGTTGATCGCCTCTGTCCGCAAGCCGATGCCCCCGGCGCAGTTCGATGCGCTGTCCCGGGAGATCCTGGAGCTCAAGCGGCGGCACAATGCGGTGATCCTGGCCCACAACTATCAGGTGCCTGAGATTCAGGACGTGGCTGATTTTGTCGGCGATTCCTTGGGATTGTCCCAGCAGGCAGCCAAGACTTCGGCCGATGTGATCGTCTTCTGCGGAGTCCACTTCATGGCGGAGACGGCCAAGATCCTGAATCCCACCAAGCGGGTCATTCTTCCAGATCGCGATGCCGGCTGTTCCCTCGAAGAGAGTTGCCCGGCTCCCAAATTGCGGGAACTCCAGGCCACGAATCCCGATTTCTACACCATCGCCTACATCAACTGTTCGGCCGAGGTGAAGGCCTTGAGCGACTGCATCGTGACCAGCGGCAACGCAGTCAAGATTGTAGAACATGCGCCGAAGGATCGACCGTTGCTGTTCGTGCCCGACGAGAACCTCGGAGCTTGGGTCATGGAGCAGACAGGTCGGCCGATGACCCTCTGGAAGGGCAACTGCTACGTCCACGTCGAGTGGACCCATCAGGCCATCACCCGGATTCGCCAGCAATATCCCGGGGCTCCGGTCGTGGCCCACCCCGAGTGCACGCGGTCGGTGCGGATGCTGGCCGACGAGGTCTGCTCCACCGAAAAGATGATCACCTGGTGCCGGAAGACCCCGGCCAAGGACATCATCATCGCCACCGAGGCGGGCATGTTGCACCGCCTGCAGAAGGAGTGCCCCGACAAGCATTTCATCCCGGCACCGACCGAGCGATGTGCCTGCAACGAGTGTCATTTCATGAAGATGAACACCCTCGAGAAGCTCCGGGATTGCATGACCACCTTGGAGCCCCAGGTCGTCTTGCCGTCCGAGATCATCGAGCGCGCCCGCAAGCCCATCGAGCGGATGCTGGAAATCAGCGCCCTACCGGTGGAAAACGCCGGCTGAGCGTCTGGAAAGTGACTGTGTTCAGAGTGGTTTTCCGAGGTGCAGGCCGTGGCGGAGGCAATAGGCACCATTGGTCACATATTTGTCGGCCCAGTGCTTGAGGCCGGCGCGTTCCTGCGGAGTGAGCGGACGGACGACCTTGGCAGGCGATCCCAACACCATGGAACCGGCCGGGATCCTGGAACCGGGAGTGACCAGCGCGTTGGCCCCGATGAGGCATTCTTCACCGATGACCGATCCATCGAGGATGGTCGCTCCCATGCCGATCAGACAGCGGTCTCCGATGGTGCAGGCATGGACATTGGCCGAGTGGCCGACAGTCACATGGTCTCCCAGGATGCATGGGTGATCGTCGGAGAGGTGCAAGACCGCGTTGTCCTGGATGTTGGTGCCGCGGCCAATTTCAATGCGATTGATGTCACCCCGCAGCACGGCCCCATACCAGACACTGGATTCGTCACCGAGAGTGACATCGCCCACCACCACGGCGGTCTTTGCGAGGTAGACATCGCGGCCCAGCACGGGGCTTTTTCGGAGATGGAGTTCGAGTTGCGCGATCAGGGTTTCCATGGGGCTTTGGGTCAACACGGTTCGAAGTTCAGAGAATGGCTGCGGACGCCTCCTGGGCCCGGTGGAGGCGGGCGTAAAGCCCCTCGGCGACCAGAAGTTCCGAGTGGGTGCCGCGTTCCACAATGCGGCCGTCTTTCAGAACGACGATGAGGTCCGCATCGCGGATGGTGCCCAATCGGTGGGCGATGACGAAACTCGTCCGGTTGCTCATCAACCGCTTGAGGGCTTCTTGGATCAACCGCTCCGTGGCGGTGTCGACGCTGGCGGTGGCCTCGTCGAGGATGAGGATGGGGGCGTCTTTCAGCAGGGCCCGTGCGATGCTGATACGTTGTTTCTCTCCCACGCTCAGTCGGATACCCCGCTCGCCGACCCGGGTGTCGAAACCGTCGGGCAAGCGTCGGATGAAGTCGGCGGCATTGGCCGTTTCGGCGGCTGCGATCAGTTCGCTTTCGGTCGCGTCGAGACGTCCATAAAGGATGTTCTCCCGGATGGTGCCGTTGAAGAGAAAGGGTTCTTGGCTCACCACCGCTATTTGGGAACGCAGGTGTCCCAGCGGGATGGATTCCAGAGGTTGACCGTCGACTGTGATCCGGCCTCCAGCGATCGGATAGAAGCGCGGCAGCAGGTTGACCAAAGTGGATTTGCCCGCACCGGTGGGCCCAACCAGCGCAATCGTCTGGCCGGCTTGCACTCGCAGATCAATGTCCTTCAGCGCATCGGCCCGTCCCTCGTACGCGGCGGATACACTCTCGAAAATGACCTCTCCCCGGAGACGCGTCGTGGACGCGTTGGTGGGATGGGAGGGATTTGAGTTGGAGGCAGCTGTCGTGGTTTCCGCCGGGGCGTCCAGGATGTCGAAGACCCGTTCACCGGCCGCGCGCGCCGACTGGGACATCTGGTTCAGTTGATGGAGCACATTCAGCGGGGCGTAGAACATCCCGAGGAACAGAAGGAACTCCACGAGGGCACCGGGGGTCATGGCTCCGTCCATTACTTTGCGTCCGCCCAACCACAGTACCAATACAGTGCCCAGGGCGGCGGCGAACTGCATGGCTGGGTTGTAGCCCGCCCAGGCTTTCATGACGGTCAGAGTGCCTTTGCGCAACGCATCGGCGCGTTGGGCGAAGCGTGAGTCCTCGTGAGCCTCTCGGCCGAAGAGCTTGATTTGCCGGATGCCCTGGAGGTTGTCCATGAGCAGGGCGTTCATGGCGCTGCTGGCCTGGCTGCGGGCCCGGTAGCGAGAAGCGGCGGTTTTGGTGTACCAAACGCCACCGGCTACCAGAAGCGGCACGGGAATCAGCGCCACGGCTGCGAGGAAAGGGTCATTGAGGAAGAGCAGGGTGGCCACTCCCAGTACCCCGAGCACTGCCACCACACCTTGTTCGGTGCCGTCGATGAGCAACCGCTCCATGGCTCCCACGTCCTCAATCACCCGGGTCATCAAGTCACCGGTGGCCCGATGGTCAAACCAGCTGGGGGCCAATTGCTGGAGCCGGCCATAGACTTGGCGACGGATGTCGAAGATGACGTTCTGCTCGAAGCGGTTGTTGAGACGGATGCGCACGGAATTGAAGGCGTCCCTCAGCGCGAACGCCGCCAGAAGTCCCAGGATGGCGTTTCCCAAGAGATCCCGCCTCCCGGTGGCAATCACATCGTCCATCACGAAGCGGGTCAGCTTGGGATAGGCGAAGGCTGCCAATTGGCCGAGCAGCGCACAGAGAATGGTGCCCGAGGCCAGCAGGGGGTAAGGCCTGAGGTACAGGGAGACGCGACGCACGATTTCCCCGGTGGTTCGGGGGCGGACGGCAAAGGCTCCCTTTGCGTCGCCGTGGACATGGGCGAGGTATTGCACAGTGACTGGATGCGGACGGACCGGTTGCTGGTTTGCTGGCTGCGGAACTTTTCCGGTTCAAGGGCAGACCCAATGGGCCTGCCAGGAATCAGTGTCCCACCGGAACCGGGCGCGCTCATGATGCTCGGGCTTCAGTTGCAGCCAGTCCAGTTCATGAACGGTGGTCACCAACACGGCGAATTGTTCGACCGGATGGTCTCCGAAGGGGATTTCCCAAGGAGCCAGGACCCGGTCGCCGGGTCGGGGAACCGTGGCATACAGGCGTCGGCTGCTGTGTGGCAGTTTATCCCAGTGGTGTCGCGAGATGGCGTTCTGGATGTGGATCCGTGTTTCTCCGCGGGCCCGCAACTGGCTGCGCGACACCGGGTCGTAGAAGCACCAGGTGGCCTTGGGTTGGATTCGCACTCCGGCAACCTTGTGGGCCCGGCTGTCCGAGAAGCAGACCAGGGTCCGTTCATGGGGGTTGATTTCGCGCAAGACCACGATCCGCGCATCTGGATGGTCCGGTCCGGCGGTCGCCAGGGTAGGGGTCCGCCACGGATGGGACAAATCGGTGGTGGCGAGGCCCAAGGCATCCCAGATGTTGCCATGCAGGGATTCCAGAGACTGGGGATGTGCTTCGGAGGGCCTCATGGGCGGAAAGATTATTCCAGGAGGGTTTTGGCCTCCAGCCCGGGAATGGCTGAGCTTGGACAAAGATTGCCGTGTTCAGGGGGCTCAACGGTACGCCTTTCCACCCGACTTCAGCATCGGACTTCACCGCAAAATCCCTGTTTCGCCTGGGGGTCATTCGCGCAAGCTTTCCAGCGTGTCTGCAACGATTCCCAAGACCATGCGTGCGGTGGTGTATCGCGGTGTGAATGACCTGCGGGTCGAGCGGGTTCCGGTGCCCCGGATTGGTTCCGGCGAAATCCTCGTGCGGGTGGGGGTTTGCGGGGTGTGTCCCACCGACATCAAGAAGGTTCACCACGGAACCCAGACGCCGCCGAGGATTTATGGCCATGAAACGGCTGGCACCATTGTCAGGGTGGGTGCCCGGGTCCAAGGGTGGTCGGTGGGTGACCGCGTTGGGCTTCACCATCATGTGCCGTGTCTGGACTGCCATTTCTGCCGACACCGGGCCTTCGCTCAATGTGAGACCTACAAACGCACGGGCATCACGGCGGGCTTCGAGCCGGCCGGTGGCGGTTATGCCGAATACGTTCGCGTCATGGATTTCTGCCTGCCGGGAGTGGTGAAGATTCCGGCCAAGAACAGCCTGGAAGAAGGAGCCATGCTTGAGCCGGTGAACACCGTGCTCAAAGGCATCCGCAGCCAGCACTTGCTCAAGGGCGACACCGTTTGGGTGGCGGGTGCGGGACCGATTGGCTTGCTCTTCATCGGCATGCTGTCCGCATTGGGCATGCGTGTGGTGGCGACCGACCTCATGGAATCCCGTCGACAGCTTGCCCGACGCTGGGGTGCCTGGAAGGCCTTGGACGGGGCGGATGTGAACTTGGTGGATGCCTTGCGCGCACTGACCCGCGGCCGCGGGTTGGATGCCGCCTTCGTTTGTGTGCCCGTCGATGCCGTGGTGGCCCAGGCTCAGGCTGCTTTGCGGGGCGGGGGAACAACGTTGCTGTTTGCCCATACCTTGCGCGGCAAAATGGCCCCCGTGGACCTCGGTGTGCTTTGCGTGGACGAAAAAGGATTGATGGGAAGCTATTCCTCGGATTTTACCCTGCAAAAAGAAGTCGCCCGATGGGTGTTTTCCCGGCGCTTGGATGTCCGGAAACTCATCACCCATCGTTTCCCGCTGGAGGAAACCGCGGCGGCTGTCGCTTTGGCGGCGCGTCCCAGCGAGGATTCCCTGAAGATCCTGGTCGAAAGTTCAGCCGAGAGCCCGCTCGCGGGGCGATCGCCTCGGATTCCCCGCGGATCAGCCTCCTGAAAACGACAACGCCGACCTGCATTTGCATGCACGCCGGCGTGATCGGATGGAAACTCGGCCGTCTCTTCCCCAAGAGGACCGGAGGTTTTGGGTTCAGGCCGTGAGCTTCTCGAAGCGGGCCTCGATGAACTCCCAGTTGAGCACCTTCGAGAGGGCCTGCACGTAGTCGGCGCGGCGATTCTGGTGCTTCAGGTAGTAGGCATGCTCCCACAGGTCGATGCCGAAGAGCGGTGACTCGCCGTTGGAGAGCGGGCTGTCCTGATTGGCGGTGGTGACCAGTTTCAGGCTCTTGTCCTTGGTGACCACCACCCAAAGCCATCCGCTGCCGAAGACGCCCATGGCACGCTTGAGGAATTCTTCCTTGGCCTCGTCTTCACTGCTGAAGAGTTCGCCAAAGGCCTTCATGAGCGGTCCGCCCTCGGTCAACGGAGCCGAATCCTTCTTGAGACACTGCCAGAAAAGGGAGTGGTTGTAGTGGCCGCCACCGTGGTTGCGGACTGCGGAGCGAATTTTCTCAGGAACGGTGTTCAGGTTCTTGAGCAAGTCTTCCACCGAGAGTTTCTGCAGGTCGGGGTAATCGGCCAGCGCCTCGTTGAGCTTGGTGACGTAGGTCTGGTGATGCTTGCCATGGTGGATTTCCATGGTCTTGGCATCGATGTACGGCTCCAGCGCGTCGAAGGCGTATCCCAAAGCGGGCAACTTGTGGGGGCCCGAGGCGGATTGCGCGAAGGTCCGGAACGGAGCCGCAGCCATGGCCAAAGCCAGGGCACCGGCCGACTTGAGTGCGTGACGTCGTGTGATCATGCAGCGAACAGATGTGTTGAAGAACGAGCTCAACGGTGGTCCTGGTTGGATCAGGGCGCAAGCCTGTGTGTGTTTCCGTTGGGTCACCGATGCAAGGGGGAACCTTCGCCAGCCTTGCGCCCGCTTCAGTGCCGATTCTAATATCGAGTCGTATGAGGTTGCTCCGAACCGGTTCCCTTTCGATGGCCATGATTTTGGGTGGGATCCTGTCCCTGCAGGCGGAGATCACGCCCGAAGACATCCGCCAGTTGCAGACCCGCTTCCAGCAGGCTGAAGAATCCGAGGAGCGTTTGCGCGCCCGCATCCAGAAGCTCGAGGCCGCCAACGCGGAGTTGCGTTCACAAATCGGCGAGGTTCGATCTGTGGCCGCTTCGGCGGGCAAAGAAGCCGTCACCCAGGAGCAGCTCAAGAAGGTGATCGATCAATTGCGAGAGTTGGACCGCCGTCGGCAGGACGACAACGAGAAGGTGGTTCAGCAAATCAAGCGCCTGGCCGACTTGCCGACGGCTCCTCCTCCGAATTTCGATGAACCCAAGCCCAAGGGACGCAAGCCGACCGCAGACTCTGGTGCCGGCACCGGCGGCGCAGGTTCCAACGCCAAGGGCGATGCCAAAGGTGAACCCAAGGCCGAGGCTCCCAAGCCTTCTCTGCCCGCCGATTACGAATTCTACGAACATGTGGTTCGCGACAATCAGACTCTCAGCCAGATCATCAACGAGTACAACAAGGGCTACGGTTTGAAGGTGCGGATGAAGCACGTACTGGAGGCCAACCCCAAGTTGCGTCCGGAACGTCCAACCGTGGTCACCGGACAGAAAATCCGCATTCCCGTCGTCAAGTGAGGCGCGTGCTCACTCCTCCAGAAGTTCGATGATGAAGCTGATCCGAAAACTCCATTTGTTTCTGGGGGTGTTCTTCACACCGCTGTTGGTTTTCTTTGTCGCGACCGGTTGGTACCAGACGCTCAATCCGGACCGACTGAAATCGCCCAGTGAGGCCGAGACTCTCCTGCAGAAACTCCGGGTGGTGCACACCGACATGATCTACCCGGGTGACCGGGAGTTCAGTCGGCCGTCCTCGCCGAAGCTGTTTCAGGGAATGGTCGGTGCCATGTCGGCCGCAGTGCTGATCACCACGTTGTTGGGGGTGTTCCTGGCCTTTCGGTCGGTGCGCAGCAAGGGGTGGGTTTTCTTTTGGCTGGTGGCCGGTTTGGTGGTGCCACTGGGTTTGCTTTGGGCGGGGCGAAAGGGTTGAGCATGTCAATGACACCGGTCCAATGGATGATGGCAGGAGCCGCCGCAGCGGTGATTTGGGCCGGCCTCTGGTATTGGTTCCGGACCCGTCTGAGGTACGTCATCGGCCAGACTTCCCTACGGGTGGTCTTCGGGAAGACCACCGTGCGTCGAGTGCCCTTCGAGGAAATCCTGCGAATCCGCAAACCCCGGCGCAGTCCCCCGTGGCGGCTCACTGAAAACTGGCGCAATGGATTCTTCGACCACCATCGGGTGTTGATTCTGGAACGGCGCACCGGTTGGTTCCCTTGGTTTGTCATCACCCCAGCCCGACGCTACGAATTCCGATCCCAATTACGCGATGCCATGGCTCGTCATGGTGTCGAGACTCAGGATGAAGTCGCAGTCGAGGGAGAAGACACTTCCGAAAACGCGGATTGATTCTTCGGTTGTCGTTCCTCCGGCGTCGTTGCCGAACGGCCGACGTCTGATTAGCGTCTGAGCAGAAATGCAATCATTGCTGATTTCAGGCGGGCGGGTGGTGGATCCAGCCAACGGGCTCGATGGGGTGGCCGATGTGCTGGTCACCGATGGACGCATAGCTCGAGTGGGGCCTTCTTTGCAGGTTCCGGCGGGCACCGATCGAATCGATGCGGCAGGGCAGGTGGTTTGCCCCGGTTTGATTGATCTCCACGTGCACTTTCGTGAGCCCGGTCAGACGGCCAAGGAAACCATCGCCACCGGCGCTCAGGCTGCCGCCCGCGGTGGATTCACCACCGTGGTTTGCATGCCCAACACGCAGCCGGCGATCGATTCGGCCAGCACGGTGGCTCTCATCCAGGAAAAGGCGCGCACGGCGGCCATCCGGGTGGAAGTGTCCGGCGCCATGAGCAAGGGAATCCAGGGTGAGGAATTGGCCTCCATCGGTTCCTTGGCCAAGGCCGGGGTGGTGGCGTTGACCGATGATGGCCACTGCATCCAGAACAACGACCTCATGCGCCGGGCACTGGAATATGCCCGGCAATTTGGTTTGCCGGTGATGGACCATTGCCAGGATTACGGCATGGTCATGAAAGGTGTGATGCATGAGGGGCTTCAAAGCCTGCGTCTGGGCCTTCGTGGTTGGCCTGCGGCGGGTGAAGAATTGATCGTCGCCCGGAACATCCTGTTGGCCGAACAGACGGGGACTCCGGTGCACTGCCAGCACATGAGTGCTGCCGGCAGCGTTCGCCTCATTCGGGAGGCCAAGCGTCGCGGGGTGCCCATTTCGGGAGAGGCCTGCCCCCATCACTTCACACTGACCGATGCGACCATCGCCGGCAGCTCTGAGTTCTGGTCCGGAGACGGTGCGGAATTGGCCCAGCGGGTCTTTGCAGGTCATCCGTTGCCCACGTGGCCGGTGTACCATACCCACTTCAAAATGAACCCGCCCCTCCGCACCGCCGCCGATCGGGAGGCGATTTTGGAAGGGTTGGTCGATGGCACGCTGGAAATCATCGCCAGTGACCACGCCCCCCACACCGAGTCGGAAAAGGAAGTGGAATTCGATGACGCTCCGTTCGGTATCGTGGGTTTGGAGGTGGAGCTCTGCTTGTCGCTCATGCAGCTCTACCACACGGGACGGCTTTCGCTGTCGGGAGTGTTGGAGAAGCTGACCATCAATCCGGCTCGTTTTCTCAAACTGTCCGAGGGTCGAGGCACGCTTTCAGTGGGGGCTTGGGCGGACATCACGATGTTTGATCCGGATGCGACTTGGGTGTGCGACCGTCGCGATACGGCCAGCCTCAGCCAGAACAACCCCTTCCATGGATGGCCCATGAAGGGGCGGGTCACTGGAACCCTTGTGGGAGGTCGGCGGGTGTTTTCCGTTGGTTGCTGAATCTTCGAGAAATTGGGGGCGAGAATTTCGGTTGGTTGCCGGAGGATGGGGTGATTAGGGTTGGATGGTGATGAATTTGGGATCATGGGTGCTGGGATTCGGGTTTTTCCTGGCATTGGCTGGGCGCTCTTGGGCAATGGATCCTCAGTTCGCTCCGCCCGCCGTCCGACTGTCACCCGGTCTCGCGGAGGCTCCGATCATCAAGCGTTTGGAAACACCGGGGGCGGTGGCTGTTTGGCGCGAATATTCCATCGGGGATCCCAGTTCCGAGGAGCAGATGTATCTGGAGTACATCAACCGGGCGCGTGCCTTGCCGTGGGAAGAAGGATACCTTCTGGCGATTGTTTCTGATCCGGATATCCAGTTTGCCTACCAATTCTTCGGAACGGATCTCCAGCGCGTGGTGGATGAAATCGCCTTGTATCCGCCGCAGCCGCCGCTGGCTATTGAGCCTCGGTTGACCCAAATCGCCCGCAGCCACAGCCAGTACATGCTCAGCAGCGCCGTTCAGGAGCATGAGGAGCGGGACTCAGTCACAGGGAAGGTGATCAACACGACATCGTCACGCCTTCTGGGATCCGGATATCCGCTGAGTGCCGGTGGCGAGAGTGTCTATGCCTACGCTAAGACGCCGCTCGAAGGTCACGCCAGCTTCGAGGTGGACTGGGGGCTGGGAGACGGAGGGGTTCAACGACCGCCGGGGCATCGGAACAGCAACCACGACGGAGCGTTCCGTGAAGTGGGAGTCGGTGTGGTGCGCGGTACTCAATCCCGTGTGACTCCGCCGGTCACAAACCTGATCGTAGCCAACGTGACCGTCACGAATCTGATGGTTACTAACGTGGTCGTCACGAACGTCATGGTCACCAATGTCGTCGTTACGCCGGCGGTGACCAACACCGTTGGTCCCAGTCTTGTGACGTTGGATTTCGGATCCCGCCTGGATTTGCCGCCATTGGTCACCGGTGTGGTCTACTACGATTTCAACACCAATGGATTCTACGATGTGGACGAAGGGGTCCCGGGTGTGCGGGTGGAGGGAGAATCCTCCCGTTGGTTTGCCACGACCGCCCGTTCCGGTGGTTATGCCATTCCCGGAGTCGAAGGTTCCCAAAAGATCCGGTTCCTCAGCGGCGACCATGAATTGGGTTCCCGCACCGTGTCGGTGGTGCTGGGCAAGAATGTGAAGCAGGACTGCATCCTCCCCTACGCGGGAATACGGGTGTTGGGCCCGACTTCCGCCTCCGTGACGGGGCTCAATGTCTATCGGGTCGAGCAAATCCTGGGGGCCTCCGGATACGAGTGGCAATCCATGCGTTGGGATCTCTTCACCGGCCTTGAAGGGGCCGAGGATGGAGGCGTGCGTTTTCAATTCAGTGGTCTGGATGGTTGGGATCCGGTGAAAGTGGGGGCTGCGGCGTCGGGAACGCGGTCTTTTCAGTTGGTTCACACCAATGGATTGGACCAGGTTCTCCAATACAAACCTTGGGTGCGTCCGGGTGTGGGATCGGAGATTCGTTTCAAGTCTTACCTCGGGTACACCACCACCAACCAAATCGGTGCGGTGGAGGTTTCCACCAACGGCATCCAGTGGACTGCGCTGTATCAGGAGCGCGGACGGGGTATCTCGGTGTCTCCGACCGGCAGTTATCAGACCAAATCCGTGTCACTGGCTGGCTGGGCGGGTGTGGACCTTCGGATCCGATTCCGGTTCTTTGTCGAAGCGGTGGATGGGTCCCGTTTTTATACCCAGACTCAATCTGCCTTTGGTTGGTCCATCGATGATATCCAATACTCCAATGCCGTGCTGGGGACCGAGTCGGCCACCCATCCTTTGGCGGTGGGGATGCCGTTCGTCTTCAAGCCCACTTCCAGCGGTCGCTATGAGTTCAAGGCCCGTCCGCGCTTTGGAAACCAGGAGTTGCCTTACTCGGCTCCGATGGTGGTTGATTTTTCATCCACGGCCGCTTCGTCCGGAACGGTGGTGGTTGAAGGGATTCACCGCGACGGAACGGGCCAAATGATGATCGACTTCGCTTTGACAACCGGAGTGGCCCGGGAATGGGTGCTTCAGGGGCGAGGATCACTCGGCGAGGCTTGGCAGACCGTTTCCGGTGCCGCTTTGACGGACCGGGGAGACGGGCGACTGACATGGCTTCACTCGCCGCCGCCAGGAAACTTCTTTTACCGTGTCATGGCGCGGTGAGTTTTGTGGTTTTGGAACCGGTCCGGATTTGCCTGAAAACCCTAACAGTGGCCGGAAGGTAGCCTTATACCGTCTCGTAACGTTTGACGTTCTGAACAGAAGGTCATTATCTGGCTGTGTGGAATTCCTGAAACCCCGAGTTTCTGATGTGACTTTGCTCCCATGAACCTGCTGCAACGCATTTGGCGATCCTCCCTCGGGAAGAAGTACCTGATGGCCCTGACGGGTCTGGCGCTCTTCGGCTTTGTGGTGGGACATCTGGTCGGCAACCTCCAGGTGTTTGGCAACCCGGAGTTGATCAACTCCTACGCTCATTTCCTGAAATCCAAGCCGGGCCTCCTGTGGGGCGCTCGCTTGGGTCTTTTGGCTACGGTCGCCATCCACGTGGCTGCCGCAGTGACTTTGAGTGCCGCCAACAAGGCGGCGCGCCCGGTCGGTTATGCGGGCGGGTCCGCTTATGGATCCAGTTGGCGGTCGCGCTACATGCTGGTCAGCGGCTTGGTCATCTTGGCCTTCGTTGTCTATCATCTTCTGCACTACACGGTGCAGTTGCCGGCGGTGAATGGAGGATTTGATTTCCGCTCGCTCACGGCACGCTTGGCCGATGGATCCCAAGTCCAGGACGTTTACGCCATGATGGTTCATGGTTTCCAGGTCGTTTGGGTGTCGCTCTTTTACCTGATCGCCCAGGCCCTCTTGTTCATCCACCTGGGGCACGGCCTGTCGTCCATGTTCCAGTCGCTGGGACTGCGCAACCACGTGTGGGGTCCGCGGATCGCCGCCTTCGCCAAGGTGGCCAGTTTCGCGATTTTCTTGGGATATGCCTCGATTCCGGTGGCAGTGCTGACCGGAATGGGTGGCGACTACGTCAAGAACCTCAAGAAGGCGCCGACGACCAACACGGATACTCTTCGCTGATATGGCCACGCTCAACTCTCAGATTCCCGCCGGTCCTCTGGCCGACAAGTGGGAGAAACACAAGTTCAGCTCCAAGCTGATCAATCCGGCCAACAAGCGGAAGTACAAGGTCATCGTGGTTGGCGCCGGTTTGGCCGGTGCCAGCGCCTCGGCGACTTTGGCTGAGCTGGGCTACGAAGTTCACAACTTCGTGTTCCATGATTCCCCCCGTCGCGCCCACTCGGTGGCCGCTCAGGGCGGCATCAATGCGGCCAAGAATTACCAGAACGACGGTGATTCGGTTCATCGCCTCTTCTACGACACCATCAAGGGCGGCGATTACCGCGCCCGCGAGGCCAATGTTCATCGCTTGGCCGAGGTCTCGGTGAACATCATCGACCAGTGTGCTGCGCAGGGTGTTCCGTTCGCCCGTGAGTACGGTGGGTTGCTCGACAATCGATCCTTCGGTGGCGCTCAAGTTTCCCGCACCTTCTACGCCCGCGGCCAAACCGGTCAGCAGCTCTTGCTCGGAGCCTACTCGGCGCTGAACAAAATGATCGCAGCGGGTGGGGTCAAGTCCTACACCCACGCCGAAATGCTGGATCTGGTGGTGGTTGATGGCCACGCCAAGGGCATCATCGTCCGCAACTTGCAGACCGGCGAAATCACCCGGCACAGCGCCGACGCGGTCGTTCTGGCCACCGGCGGGTACGGCAACGTCTACAACTTGTCCACCTACGCCCGTGGTTCCAACGTCACGGCCAGTTGGCGTGCGTACAAGCGCGGCGCCTGTTTCGGCAACCCCTGCTACACGCAAATCCATCCGACTTGCATCCCGGTGTCGGGCGACTATCAGTCGAAGCTGACCTTGATGTCGGAGTCGCTGCGCAATGACGGACGCATCTGGGTTCCGAAGCGCAAGGAAGACTGCAAGAAGAACCCCGCCGACATCGCCGAGGGTGATCGTGACTACTATCTCGAGCGAATGTACTCGGCCTTCGGCAATCTCGCTCCGCGCGACATCGCCAGCCGGGCTGCCAAGTATGTGTGTGACGAGGGCCGGGGCATTGGTGAAACCGGCTTGGGCGTCTATTTGGATTTCGGTGACTCGATCCGTCGTCTGGGTGAGGGCAAGGTGCGCGAGCGTTACGGCAACCTGTTCTCAATGTACCACGAGATCACCAATGAGGACGCCTACAAGACGCCGATGCGCATCTACCCGGCGGTCCACTACACGATGGGGGGGCTTTGGGTGGACTACAACCTCATGAGCAACATTCCCGGTTTGTTCGTGCTGGGGGAGGCCAATTTCTCGGATCACGGTGCCAATCGATTGGGAGCCAGCGCTCTCATGCAGGGGCTCTCAGACGGTTATTTCGTGCTCCCGAGCACCATCACCACCTACTTGGCCACCGTGAAGGCAGGGGGGCGGCCCTCCACCGACCGCGGTGAATTCAAACAGGCCGAGGAAGAAGTGCGCGGTTTCACACGCCGAGTGACTTCCAGCAACGGCAAGCGCACCCCGGACAGCTTCCACAAGCAGTTGGGCAAGATCATGTGGGAGTACTGCGGCATGGCGCGCACTGCGACCGGTCTCCAGAAGGCCATCCAGCTCATCGGCGACTTGCGCGAAGAATACCGCACCAACATCAAGGTGCTGGGTGAGCCCGATGGTTGGAATCAACCTCTCGAGAAGGCTGGTCGCGTCGCCGATTTCATCGAACTGGGTGAGCTCATGTGTCGCGATGCGCTCATGCGCGAAGAGAGTTGCGGCGGTCACTTCCGCGAGGAATACCAATATACGCCCAATGACGCTGAAGTGCAGCAGGGCATCGTCAACGCGGGCGACGTGAAGCGCCGTGACGACCAGTTCGCCTTCGTTGCCGCGTGGGAGTACGCCGGAGCCCCAGACAAGGCCCCGATATTGAACAAAGAGCCGCTCGTCTACGAAGAAGTGAAGATGAGCACCCGGAGTTACAAATAACCCGCAGCCGCACAACCCCTTCCATACTGCCAATGAAAGTAAGCCTGAAAGTCTGGCGCCAGAAGAACTCAATTTCAGCGGGCGAGTTCAAGACCTACGCGTCTCCCGAGCTGAATCCCAACATGTCGTTCCTGGAGATGCTCGACGTGGTGAACGAAGAGCTTTCCAACCAGGGTGAAGATCCCATCGCCTTCGACCACGATTGCCGCGAGGGCATTTGCGGCACCTGCTCGTTGGTCATCGATGGCAAGCCCCACGGTCCCCACAAGGGTGTGGCCACCTGCCAGACCTACATGCGCAGCTTCAGCAATGGCGACGAGATCGTCATTGAGCCGTGGCGCGCCAAAGCCTTCCCCATCGTCAAGGATCTGGTGTGTGACCGGAAGTCCTTCGACCGCATCCAGCAGGCGGGCGGATTCATCAGCGTGCGCACCGGCAGCGCCCCTGATGCCAACAGCATCCCGGTACCCAAGGAGAACGCCGATTTGGCGATGGATGCCGCACAATGCATCGGTTGCGGCGCCTGTGTGGCGGCGTGCAAAAACGCCAGCGCCATGCTGTTCGTGGCCGCCAAGGTGTCCCACCTCGGTCTGGTGCCCCAAGGTCAGCCCGAGCGTTATAAGCGCGTCAAGGCGATGGTGGACCAGATGGACACCGAGGGTTTCGGAGCGTGCACCGTGACCGGCAGTTGCGAGGCCGTTTGTCCGAAGGAAATCTCACTCGACTTCATTGCCCGGATGAACCGGGACTACGCCGTTTCCCTCATCCAAGGAGATCCCAAGCAGGTGGCCGGTGGTGGTGCGGGCTGATCCTCCGCGATAAAGTGAAAATGTTGCAGGATGGAACACCCTCAAAACTTGCCAAATCCGGTGGGCTGATTGACTGTCAGGTGTCTCCCGTCAGTAAACACATGAAGATTTCTCAAAAGTTTGAGGCTCGTGGGCCTCGTGGAGGTTTCACCCTCATCGAACTCCTGGTGGTCATCGCCATCATCGCCATCCTGGCGGGCATGCTTCTGCCGGCACTCGGCAAGGCCAAATCCAAGGCACAGGGCATCATGTGCATGAACAACGGCAAGCAACTCATGCTGGGCTGGACCCTCTATTCCGGTGACAACCGGGAGGAGATTTGTCTGTCAACGGGTTTGGGAGGTTTGGTGAACACCGCCAGCCCGACCAAAAACTACCCGTTGAACCAGTGGTGCATGGGGACCATGCATGAAGGTCCGAGTTGGACCAACACCATCCTGATCATGGACTCCTTGCTCTTCAAATACGTTGGAGCATTGGCGGTCTACAAGTGCCCCTCCGACCGGGCCACCACCAAGGGGCCTTATGGGGGCGGCGGCATTCCGAAAGTCCGGAGCTTGGCGATGAGTTGCTACATGAACCCGATCCGGGGCCAGGAGTGGAGCACGGGTCGTGCTTACCGCAAGCAAAGTGATTTCATCCTCGGTGCATCCCAGACCTGGGTGACGATTGATGAGAACCCAGCTTCGATCAACGACGGTTGGTTTGTGCACGCCTCGCAAACCTCGTTCGTTGACTACCCTGCCTCCTATCACAACAGCGCCGGCGGTCTCTCCTTCGCGGATGGCCACTCGGAGATCAAAAAGTGGCGGTCGCCCACGATTCTCACCTACGGTCTTCGTCCGAAGGCGGACCGGGTTCTGGACACGTTGGATGCCACTTGGCTCTACGAGCGGACAACGACCTACTGAACCCTTGGTTCATTCGGGCAACTCGTCCACCAGACCCTCAAAGACCCCTCGAAAACCGCCATTGTGGCGGTTTTTTTCTGCGTTCGCGATGAGGCGGAGTCATTCGATTCAACCCGCGATCCAAAGCAGGCTTTGACGGCCGGCACTCGTGGCGGTGTGATGGGTCCATGCCGCGACGACCGGTCCACGATCGATTCTTGCACGAGCGAACCTCGCTGGCATCGGGTATTCGCATCTTGGCCGGTGTCGATGAGGCTGGAAGGGGCCCGCTGGCTGGACCTGTGGTGGCCGCGGCCGTGATTTTGCCGCCGGCTTGGGTTCTGGAGGGAATGCCTGAAGGGTGGAGTGAGCTGAACGATTCCAAGCAACTGACCGAGACCCGGCGGGAAGAGTTCTTCACCGGTCTCACCGGTCATCCGCAGGTCCGTTTTGCCATTGCCGCGGTGGAGCCCCGGGTGATTGATGAGATCAACATCTTGCAAGCCACCCATCGGGCAATGAATCAGGCGTTGGCCGATTTGGGGGACGACGTGGAGCATGCCTTGGTGGACGGACGCCCGGTCCGGAGCCTTCGCTTGCCTCAGACAGCACTGGTGAAGGGAGATTCCCTGAGCTACTCCATCGCCGCTGCTTCGGTGCTGGCCAAGGTGACTCGCGACCGGGTGATGCGCGAGGCGGATGTGCGCTGGCCCGGGTATGGGTTTGCCACCCACAAGGGGTACCCCACGCCCGAACACCTGGAGGCTGTCGCCCGTCTGGGACCCAGCCCCATCCATCGCCTGAGTTTTGCGCCGCTGCGGCGGCCGGAGCCCGAGTTGTTCCCGTCATGAGTCTTTGGAGGCGATTGAAGAAGCCCGATGAACCCGTTGCATCCGGAGCCCACCTCCGATTGGGTCGGAATGGCGAAGGCGCCGCCCGAAACGAATTGGAGAGGCAGGGGATGACCATCCTATGCGCCAACTACCGTCATGGGCGCGGGGAGATCGACCTGATTGTCCGTGATGGTGAGGTGCTGGCCTTTGTGGAAGTGAAGTCGCGGTCTTCGGAAAGCTGGGTGCGTCCGGCCCAGGCGGTGGGAAAGACGAAGCAGCGGATTGTGTCCGACACGGCCTTGGCCTACCTGAATGAACTGGGCCGCCCTCAAATCGCCTTCCGCTTCGACATCGTCGAGGTGCTTTTTGACGATGCCGAGGTTCGGGAAGTGCGTCACATCCCCAATGCGTTCCCGTTGGCCGAAGGGCGTATGTACCGCTGAAGTCTCGCCGGCTCAGTGGACCGGGGTGGTGGAGCCCGAGTCGAGACGCAGGGCGGCCTCCCGCTCCACCAAGGTCGGGTGCGAGTAGTAGAACCCGCTGAACCACGGATGGGGCGTCAGGTTGGACAGATTCTTCTCGTGCAGCTTGCGCAAGGCTCCGATGAGTGACGCACTTTCACCCATGGCACTCCGGGCGTAGGCGTCCGCCTCGAATTCATGTCGTCGTGACCGGCGGGTTCCCAAAGGCGTGAGCCAGAAGGTGACCGCGCCCCCGAGCATTCCCGCCAAGAGCAGCACCGGGGCGGTGCCGGCCGCCCCCTTGAACCCAAAGGCTTCGAGGAACACCGGCTGGCGGGCCAACCAGCCGAGGAGTGCGAAGCTCACGAGCGACGAAACTCCGGCCCAAATGAGCATCTTGGGGATATGGCCGCGCCGGTAGTGGCCGATTTCGTGTGCCAGCACCGCTTCGAGTTCCACTTCGGTCAACTGGGCGATCAACGTGTCGTAGAGCACGATTTTCCGGAATCGCCCAAAGCCCGTGAAGTACGCGTTGGAATGGGCGGATCGCCGACTACCGTCGGCGACCTGAATGGTCTTGGCGGAAAATCCCGTGCGTTCGCCCAGCTTGAGGAGGCGGTCCCGCAGCGAACCTTCTGGCAGCGGGGTGAATTTGTTGAACAAGGGCAGGATGAGGATGGGGGCCAGAACCATCATCACGGCCTGGAATGCCATCAGGAGAACCCACGCCCACAGCCACCATCGATCTCCGATCCATTCGGTGAGCTTGAGGATGCCCGCGATGAGAGGCAGTCCCAAAGCCGCGCTGAGGGCGAGCATCTTGAGGTGGTCGGTGATCCAGATCTTCAGGGTGCTTTTGTTGAATCCGAAACGTTCCTCGAGCCGGAACTGGGACCACCATTCCAGCGGAAGGTCCGGCACGCCCATCACCAGGGAGACCCCCAAGAGCCAGCCGGCAGTAGCAAGGACGCCCGAACCGGCCCAGCCAGCCCAGAAGTTCAGGCTCCAGGGTAGGAATCCGCTGCTCAAAAAGAGGATCTTCATGGCCAAGGCCCACAATTCCTCCACCTGGCCGAACCGGGATTTGGCCAGTGTGTAGTCCACGGAGCGGCGGTAGGTCGCCTCATCCATGATGTCCTGGACCGCCGCGGGCGGTTGGTGCGAATGAGCGTGGACGTGTTGGCGATTCAAGCGGTCCAGAAACCATTGGCCCAGCCAGCGCAACACCAGCAAAGACAGGCACAAAAGGAGGATGAATGAAGGGGTCATTGAAAGCGTCAGCACCGAGCCAAGCACCGGAAGGACCTCCCGACAACGCGGGAAAACTTCGTTGGTGGATTGTACGTGTTCGTACAATTGTGGTAAGAAGACTCAATCGTCGATGAAGATTCTGATTGTTATCCTGTTGGTCGGAGCCCTGGGAGCCGGGGGGTGGTATTATACCCAGCGGCAGCGGGCCGGAGCCGTTCCGCAGGTCAGTACCAAGGTGGACACCGCGATCATCGAGACCCGCAACATCAAGTTTGCCATCAATGCCGCGGGCGACATCACCCCGGCCGAGCAGGTGAGTGTGCGGCCGGAGGTCAACGGCAAGATTGAAGTGTTGCCGGTCGATGTGGGTGACCGGGTCAAATCGGGCCAGTTGCTCTTCAAACTCGATGATCGCGAGTTGCAGACCCAGCGTCAGCAGGAGGAAAAGAACGTCGAGCGTTCCCGGTTGCAATTGGGTCAGGCCGAACGCGATTACAAACGGGCTCAGCAACTTTTCGAGGGCAAGCTGATCTCCCAGGAACTGTTTGAGGACAGTCGCACCAAGTTTGATTTGGCGAAGAACGAGTTGGCTCTTCGGGAGAAGTCGCTCGACCTCATCGTCGAACGCCTGCGGAAGACCGAGGTGATGGCTCCCTTTGATTCCACCATCCTGACCCGTCCCATTTCCGTCGGACAGGCGGTGTCTGGATCGGGTGGTTTCAATGCCGGCACCGAAGTTCTGACCATCGCCAACCTCAACGACCTGATCGTCAATGCACACATCAATCAGGCCGATGTGACTCGGTTGCATGTGGACCAGCAGGTGGAAGTCAGCGTCGAGGCGGTGTCGGGGCTCAAGGTGATGGGCAAGGTTGAGCGCATCGCCCCCCAATCGACCCTGAAGAACAACATCCGCGGATTCGCAGCGCGTATCCTTTTGAAGGATGTGGGCAATCAAATCCGACCCGGAATGAGTGCCAATATCTCCATTCCGGTGGCCAGTGCCGACAATGTCGTGGCCGCCCCCTTGGCCAGCGTCTTCACCGAAACCAATCCAGCCACTCGCGAGATCGAGCGCCATGTGTGGGTTAAAAAAGACGAAAGCTGGGAGCGGCGCCCCATCAAGATCGGGGTGAGCGACTATTTCTTCGCCGAGGTCACCTCCGGGTTGAAGGCCGGTGAAGTGGTTTCATTGGAGGATCGGTCCAAAGAAATGGGAACCGGCGGCGCGACCAATGGTGTCAAGGTGGCTGTCCAGTCACCGGCGGCCCAACGCTGAGATCGAACGAGAACATGGCGCTGCTCGAACTTCGCAACGTCTCCAAGATCTACCATCTGGGTGGAGAGGAGATCCGGGCTCTGGACGATGTCTCCCTCGACTTGGACCAAGGGGAGTTCGTTTCCATCATCGGCCCATCGGGTAGCGGCAAGTCCACCTTGATGCACATCTTGGGGTGCCTGGATTCCCCGACCCGGGGGAACGTGGTCTTGGCGGGCACCGATATCGCTCAGGCCTCGGCCCGGGAGTTGGCTCGCGTCCGCAATCGCACGATCGGCTTCGTGTTCCAGTTCTTCAACCTGCTTCCGAAACTCAACGTGCTCCAAAACGTCGAGTTGCCGATGATCTATGCGGGTATCGGGAGTCGGGAGCGTCGGGAACGGGCTGAAAAAGCCCTGGAAATGGTGGAGTTGAGCCACCGTCTGAAGAATCGTCCCAATCAGCTTTCAGGCGGGCAACAGCAGCGGGTGGCCATTGCCCGGGCCTTGGTGAACAATCCCAAGATCATCTTGGCGGATGAACCGACCGGGAACTTGGATACCCATACCGGCGAACTCATTCTGGCTCTGTTCCGGCGTTTGGCAGCTGAGGGGCGCACGGTGATTTTGGTGACCCACAATCCGGAGATCGCCGCCGTGACCCCGCGGCGCATCGAAATCCGCAATGGCAAGATCGCTCAGCAGGTCGACTCGAAGTTGGCGGGTCTTGACCGCATACCCAAGGCAGCCACAGGAGGCCTGACCTCATGAGTTTCGAGTTGCCCCAATTGCCGTCCGCTGAGTTGGCTTTGACGGATCTTCCCGTTGGCAAGACCAGTTTGGGCAATGCCGTGGTGGTCGGCCTGAAGGAGATTTGGGCGCACAAGTTCCGCAGCGCCCTGACGATGTTGGGCATCGTGCTCGGGGTTTCTTCGCTCGTGGCCATGAGCGCCATGGTCCAAGGCATGGAGAATGGACAGCGTGAGGCGATGCTGGCCATCGGTGGATTGCAGAAAGTCCGGATGGAGGCCCAGCGTGTTCCGGTCGAGCAGCGGCACCTGCGTGACATGGCCCGCGGCATGACCTTGGCCGATGTCGAGGCATTGAAGGCGGGCGTTCCGGACATCGAGATCATCGCGCCGGAAATGCGCTTGGAATTGGATCCGACCCTGCAAGCCAATGGGAGATTCCACCGGACGTTCATGACCGGTGGTGTCGTGCCCGAAAAGGTGAAGATCATGGAGCATGAGGTGGAACATGGCCGGATGTTCAATGACATTGATGCGTTGGAGGCTCGGCCCGTGTGCGTCATCGGCACTGGAATTCGCGACGAACTCTTCGGTCGGCCTGAGGAGGCGGGGTCCGAGGTGATCCCCTTGGGGCGTACGATGACCATCAATGGTCAACCCTTCACCATCATCGGGATGTTCAAACGCTACGAGGGTGAGCAGGAGCGCAAGCAGCGGGAGGAGCGGGAGGCGGAGCGTTTGCGGCTCAAGGCTGAGGGAAAGGTTCCGCCGAAGGGGCCAGCACGAGGGCAGGGTCGCAGCGGCAACTTCGCCTTCTGGATCAAGAACAACACCGTCTACATGCCCCTCAATACGATGTGGCATCGGTTTCAATCCGGCTTGTCGAATGCCCCGCCGGAGCCCCGTCTGAGCAACATTGAACTCAAGGTGCGCGACTTCTCCCAGATCGAGCAGACGCTGGCCAAGATCCGCAACATCATGATGGTGAACCATCGCGGCATCGAGGACTTCGCATTCCGGACTTTTGAGGACTGGAGCGCAGACATCGACCGGTTTGTGAAGAATGCCCGGATGAGTGGTGGGCTCATCGCCGGGATCAGCCTCTTTGTCGGGGGTATCGGCATCATGAACATCATGTTGGCAAGTATTTCTGAGAGGATCCGGGAGATTGGAATCCGCAAGGCGGTGGGGGCTGGAGGGTTGGACATCTTCGTGCAGATTTTGGTGGAGAGCACGGTCATTGCTGTCGTGGGGGGTGTTCTTGGATTGGCATTCTCGCGATTCGTGGTGATGGGCATCACTTGGGTGGCGCCAACGGGCAACGATCCGGTGATCACCGGCGGGGCCATGGCGTTGGCGTTTGGTTTCGCCGTGGTGGTGGGTCTATTGGCGGGCATTTTTCCGGCGGTCAAAGCGGCCCGGATGGATGTCATCCAGTCCCTGCGTTACGACTGATGAATCTCTTCAATGCCATCCTCATTGGTCTCAAGGAAGTTTGGGCCCACAAGTTCCGCTCGCTGCTGACCCTCTTCGGGGTGGTGCTGGGAGTGGCTTCGTTGGTGGGTATGAGCGCCATCATCAAAGGGATGGAAAACGGTATGCGGGAGTCCATGATTGCCATGGGTGGGGCGGACAAGGTGCTTCTTCAGCGTCAGGCGGTGCCGGCCTACCAAGAGCATCTCGCCGACCAGGCACCGGGGCGGACGCTCGTGGACGTCGTGGCCTTGAAGCAGGGTGCACCGCTGCTGCGGGTGATTTCACCGGAAATGGCCGTGCCGGACGTCATGGTTTCCCGCGGGGACAAGCGAGCCAGCCCCGAAGAGTGTGTGGGTGTCTGGCCGGAGGTTTTGGACATGAACTTGCATACCGTGGAGCACGGGCGGTTCTTCAATGCTCTGGACGAAGAAAAAGCCCATGCAGTGTGTGTCATCGGAACCGGTATACGGGATTCATTGTTTGGCGACCCCGATGAAGTGGGGCGCGAGATCATCCCGATTGGCGAAACAATTCAGATCAATGGGCAACCCTTCGTGATTGTCGGAATGTTCACCCATTATGCCAGCGAGCAGGACCTGAAGACTCGAGCCCTTAGGAAGTTGGCCAACGCCTCTACCAATTCCGTTGAAACGAAGAAATCACGCGGTTGGGGCAGGAAGGGTGGGTGGGCCTTCTGGCGCAAAAACAACACCATGTACATCCCGCTCAACACGGCTTGGGTACGGTTCCGGATGGCCGGTGATTTGGATGGAATCCCGGACCCGCGTCTCAGTGACATCGACCTCAAGGTCAAATCCATGGATCAGATGGAGTTGGCGCTGCAGCAGGCCAAGAATGTCTTGTTGGTGACCCACCGAGGTATTGAAGATTTCACCTTCCAGACTCAGGAGAGTCAGGTGGAGAGCATCAACAAGCAGATCAAAAACGCCCGACTCAGCGGAGGAATCATTGCTGGCATCAGCTTGTTGGTTGGCGGCATCGGCATCATGAACATCATGTTGGCCAGCATCAACGAACGGGTTCGGGAGATCGGCACCTGCAAGGCTTTGGGGGCCACCGGAGTGGACGTCTTCATTCAGATCATCGTTGAGAGCATGGTCTTGTCCTTGATTGGCGCCATCGCTGGGCTTGCTGCCTCGTTATTGATTGTGGATCTCTTGGCATTCCTCGCCCCGACGGGCAACACCCCCACCATTACTTGGGAAGCGCAAGCCATCGCGGTGGCCTTCAGCGGATCTGTTGGGATTTTGGCAGGATTCCTACCGGCCATCAAAGCCGCCCGCCTGGAGCCCATCCAAGCCCTGCGCTACGAATAGCCCGATCCCACTGGCGGCACACAGATTAGTCACGTTCGGTGAGTGGGTGAGTGGGTGAGTGCGTTAATCCCGCGCATATCCGAGTGAAATTTGCGCTCGAGAGGGGTTTGGTTCGATTGCTGGTGTAGAGAACAAACAGGCTATTTGTTGGCGGGGGTCAATTGTACTGGGTTCCTCTCTCGGTTACGGCCCATTCAGATTCACTTGGCATTGTACTGGCTAGGGAGGCCTGTCGGCGCTGGGTTAGGTAGCCTGGTTTGTTGACTCATATGGGGTTTAGCCCCCGCGGTTCGCGCCGCGGGGGCTTTTTCGACCCAATTAAACATGGTGACAGGTTCATTGTTGTTGACTGGGGAGGGCGGTGGGTTAGTGTCGGTACATGCGGAGGGCGCGTATCAAGGAGGCGGGGGGTGTTTACCATTGTGTGTCGCGGACGGTTGGGGGGCAGTTCTTGCTCGATGAGCTCGCCAAGCAACGGCTGGTCGATCTGCTCTTCCCGCTCGCTCAGTTCTGTGGGGTGGAGGTCCTCACCTATTGCATGATGTCCAATCACTTCCACCTACTCGTCCGAATACCCGCTCCTTCCCACATCCTCCCAGACTCCG
>JACCDP010459463.1_pt1 | contig 33002 bp, 56 predicted proteins | sample 7445841 | NCBI WGS metagenome assembly JACCDP01 (sample SAMN15323441, study PRJNA562643) | freshwater metagenome | isolation source: river surface water | place: USA:Blue River Watershed | collected 2017-08-17 | reverse complement strand
TGCCTGATCCCATTCCTGTATGCGCTCTGCGTGGTGCTGGGGGTGTGGCCATGAACACACAACACACACCGGATACCGCTGAACTGAAGCGGTTGGCGATGGCCGCTACGCCGGGGAAGTGGGTCTACTTTCCGAAGCCGAAGTACGACGAGCACCATGTATCGGTCCCAATCGAAGGCTCCGGCTTTCTCCGTGCGCTGTTTCCTGACGGCTGCCCAACGCAGCGTGCTGAGGCTGATGCCAGATTCATCGCAGCCGCGAACCCTGCGGCTATTCTTGCGCTGATAGACGAGCGCTATGAGCTGCAAGCAAGGTGCGATGAGTTGCTGGCCTTACTGGAGCAGGTGCACCTAGAAGCCTATGGCGGCGAATTGTCCAGCGAAACGTGGGACAAGGTTGATGCAGCCATCGCCAAGGCAAGGGGGAATGTATGAATGACAAAACAGGTGGATCAGCGTTTCCAGCGCAGCCGATATACAGAATGCCTGATGGCACAGAGATTATAGTTCCGCAAGACGGAATGACCCTGAGAGATTATTTTGCGGCCAAGGCTTTACCGTCAATAATTGCACAATACGATGTGTTTGATGGGCGCACATGGTCAAACGGCGCATGGATTGCGTATCAGGTCGCTGATGCCATGATAGAGGCAAGGGGGCAGAAGTTATGAGCATAGAAGTCAACAGGCATGGGGACCTTCGGGCCTACTGGATCAGGTGGGGGCGGCTGACGATCCGCATAACCAATGCGGTGCGGATGTTCGAGGAGCGCAAGCTGCCGTCAATCGGAGGCTGGTGGGTGCAGATAAAGTGGAGGCGCGCATGAACAGGGCAGCACAGCGCAGGACAAGGCTACTGGCGCAGGGGTGGAGAAGGATTGATCTATACCTATCGGCAGATGATATGGATGTGCTGGATAGGATCATGCAGGCTCACCGGATCCGGACATTGCAGGATGCGATAACCATGTTAATCAATCAGGCAGGAAAGGGGGTATCTCATGATTAGGGCAATCGTGGCGGCGTTATTGATCGGGCTTGCGGCTGGGTTTTTTGCTGGCCACCGTACATGGATCAGCTCAGGGGATCGCATGATAGCGATACAGGATGCCTGTCAAGGGCGCGTGACTGTGACCCTGACACACTCCCTGATAGATACAATGTCGGTATCCTGTGAGTCGGATGGGGCCAGTGATGCTCAGGATGAGCCGGTGGTTATTTACTAGGATTACTGCATGCTGTAGAATTGATGAGCGGCTAGGCTGATCCCCGAACGTCACATCCCTGAGTGACTGCCGCACATCTCCACAGGGGCATCACCTTTAGGGAGGCGATTTAATGCACTCGTATCACCACAACATCAAGACATTCAATAGCGCAACTCGGCACTTAACACGTGTTGAACGCTCGTTGTACAGAGACCTAATTGAGCTGTACTACGACACAGAACAGCCGTTACCAGCAAACGACTTCCAGAGACTTTGTCGCCTTGTAATTGCACAAACCGAAGATGAGATTGACGCACTTAGATACGTTCTAAGTGAGTTTTTCGTTCTTACCGGTGACGTTTACAGTCACGACTATTGTGACGACCAGATCGAAAAATATAAGCAGGTGCATACCTCAAAAGCATTGGCAGGCAAAGCATCTGCCGCAGCCAAGGCAGCAAAATCAGAAGCGAGAAAGCGGGCCAGATCAACAAAGTCAGAACAAAAAGCAACATGTGTTGAACATGCGTTGAACACAGGCGCTGCACCTGTTACTAACCATGAACCAAGAACCATGAACCAAGAACCAGAAACCATTGTTAAAGATTTGCGTCAAGCCTCCGGCTCGACAGCCGATGATGGTCAGGATGAGCGCAGGGCAATTTGGGGGGAGTATTCGGAGGCTTACTTCGAGCGGTACAGCACTATGCCAGTGAGAAACGCCAAGGTGAACGGGCAGATAAGAACACTGCACCAGCGCCTTGGCAATGAGGCCAAGCATGTGGCTAGATTCTTCGTAGGTATCCACGACCAGTACCTTATCAAGCGATTCCATGAGTTTGGGCTGCTCGTCGCTCAGGCAGAGTCATACCGTACCCAATGGGCCACAGGAGTAACGATGACCGCAACAAGGGCTAGGCAGCTTGACCAGACGGCGGCTAACGCAAGCGCAGTTGACGAGTCGATTGCAATTCTCAGGGCAATGAACGCAGCCAAACGGGGGGCGCAGCAATGACAGAAGCAGAACAGGAAAAAATTGCAGGGATGATACACGCAACCGCAGAGGTGCTAGGTCATGAAATCAAACCGGCGGCGGCTGCGATGATGGCATGTGATTTGTCAGGATACCAGACAGGGGCTGTGGTTGAAGCATTGGCAAGATGCAGGCGAGAACTTACCGGAAGGCTGGCGCTTGCCCACATCATCGAGCGCATTCAGACCGCTGACGGAAGGCCAACGGCAAATGAGGCATGGGCACTGGCCCTGAAATCAATGGACGAGGCAGATACCGTGATTTTGAACGATGAAATTGCAGAGTCTCTCAATTTCGCCAGAGACATCTTCCTGAGTGGGGACGAGATCGGGGCGCGGATGGCATTCAGGGATAGCTACGAGCGGATCAGCAAGCAAGCCAGAGCCGAAGGAAAGCCGGTGAAGTGGTGGCCGAGCCTAGGGCATGACCCGCAGCGCAGGGATGCAGCCATTGAGCAGGCTGTTGTTACTGGCCTTTTGCCAAGGTCACACATGGATGCTTTGCCATCACCAGGCAAAAGCTGCTTTGCTGGGCTGATTGAAAACGCATCGCATGGTGTTTCGGAGGATGAGGCAGATAGCCGAATTGCCGCTCTGAAATCGCTGCTAGGTGTCGAAAAGGAGCGCAGGCAGATGACTAGAGCCGAACAGGACGAGCGCCGGTCATATCTGCTGAAACAGGCAAGCGAGATAAGGGGAAGTCTATGAGTGCCATTGCGGATATACGACAAACGTATGATTTCATTTCCCGCCACACTGACCGATCATGGGCAGATGGGCTGTGATTGGCATGGCCGGAGGAGGCAAGATGAAGACGAGAATGAGCAGGGCATCTATCGAGGCTTGGTACGAGATTAATGGAATCGGGCTGACCAACCGGCAGATGCTGCGCATTGCAGAGCTTGTGCGAAGGCACAGGAAGCCTTGCAGCAATAACGAGATAAGTCTGATGTCAGAGATTCAGATTAACGCTGTGAGCGCAAGGGTGAATGCCTTGGTGCATCTTGGCGTGCTGGTTCGTGAGCCGGAGTTGTCACCGTGTCCTGTAACAGGCAGGAGGGTTAGCAAGGTTAGGCATGCGGGGATAAAGTGATGGACAATCCACTGGCACTGGAAATAATCAAGCTGCTAGCTTCGCTGGAGTCTTGGGGATTTTCGGCAAATAGTCTTCCAGATCATACGCTGGAGAAGCTAAACGAAATAACCGAAATACTCACGGCGATAGTTAAAGAAGATGGCTCGCAGGTGTAAGCTGTGCCGCCGCAAGACTGCGGGGTTAGTCATTAACCTGCACGCGTTTTGCTCTATTGATCACGCGATAGAGTGGGCGCGTGATGAAAAGAACCAGCGGCAGGCAGTGCGAGAAAACACCAGACGACAGAGGGCTGATTACTATGCAAACGACAAAGGACACTGGGAGAAAAAAGCGCGCATGGCGTGTCATCGTTATATACGCTTGCGTGATAGCGGCTTGCCTTGCATTAGTTGTGGCAGGCATCACGCGGGGCAGTACCATGCTTCCCATTACAGACCAAGCGGAGTCAACAGCGAGCTAAGGTATAACGAACTCAACATACACAAGGCTTGCTCTGTTTGTAACACGCATAAATCAGGCAATTTGACAGAGTACAGAAAGAGGTTAATTGAAAAAATCGGGATAGATAATGTAGAAATGCTAGACAATAACCACGAATTGAAGCGGTGGACGCTCGAGGAATTGAAGGGAGTGCATAGGTACTACACTGAGAAGGTGAAGGAGTTGAAATGCCAAAATACATTATAGACACACAGGCCAAGGCGTTCAGCGTTGCGGCCCTGGTCAGCAGCCTGAACCTTGCGAAAAAATGGGACGTGACCATCGAGCCTCACAAGGCCAAGCGCACGCTGCCACAGAACTCGCTGCTGTGGGAGTGGTACACAATTATTGGAAATTATCTAGGATATGATAAAAGCGAAGTGCATGATTTGCTGCGGGAGATGTTCCTGCCGTGGGAGGAGATCGAGTGGCACGGTGTAAAACTCAAGCGGCTGACCGAAACGAGCAAACTTGAGTCCGGCCCGATGGCTGAGTACATGAATGCCGTGGATCGGTTTGCTGCCAGCGAGCTTGGGATAATCCTGCCGCATCCAGATGACCGGATGCATCCTGAGTATCAGCGCAATGTCGTATATACGAAAGCAGGGGAATGTGGATAATTGACTGGCAACCATTTTCGTGACGCCGCGAAATTGGTCAACACCATAGACGCATGGCGATTGATCGGCTCGAGACCGCAGGGGTTAAATGCCGGATAGACCCCAATCAGTCGCCAGCCGTGTGTGATGAGTGCAAGTCAATGGCTATGGGTTATCCGGTCATGCCATGCCGAAAGGTGAAAAGACCGGCGCGGAGTTGCGTCCGCCACCACACAAGCAGCAATAGGATCGGGGATTCTCGGTCGCAGGCTGGCCACCTGTGCTGCAAAACGGCCAAAAATATCAGCGGAATGTCTAATACCAATCAACGACGTTCCGTGAAAGAATGAATCGTCATCGTGGTGATGGCATGCATAGGAGATAGAGTTATGAGTGATTTCCCAGAGTTTCATCCAGGTCATTCCCTGATGGAATGGGCAGAGCTGGCCCGGCGTGCAGGCGAGTGTGGCATTGACTATTCCCTGACCGCATCGAACTCGCCCACAAGCGGTCGCGCCCTGATCGGGTTTGGCTTGCGATCTAGTAATGGGCAGGCTGACGGGTATGACCTGTTTTACACCGCATGTGCTTTCGAGCATGAGGCAACGTATAAGTACCTTGAAGCATCGCGCATCATTGCAGAGCGCGAGCTGGAGCGTTACGAAAACATGAGCAAGGCAGACATGGCCGAGCTTGTATGGGGGGCGAAGGCATGACTAAATCAGTTTGGGCAACACTGTCTGCGATTGATTGCAATAAGCACACAGAAAAAAAGGGGCAGCTGACATATCTTAGCTGGACTTGGGCTTGGCAGATATTGATGGAGTATTACCCGTCAAGCTCATTTGAGTTTATGCCAGAGCAGCACCTCGACAACGGAACAGTGATGACATCATGCAGCGTAACTGTTGAGGGGATCACCAGATCAATGTGGCTTCCTGTTATGGATAACAAGAACAAGTCAATACTAGTCCCAACAAGCAGGGAAATCAGTGACGCAAGGATGAGATGCTTAGCAAAGTGTATCGCCCTGCATGGACTTGGCCTTTACATTTATGCCGGTGAAGACTTGCCGCAAGCCGCACAGGAAGCCAAAAGCCAGACCATAGATGCTGAACAATTCCAGGCGCTCAATGATGCACTGGATTCGGTGCAAGCTGACAAGGCTGCTTTCTGCAAGCTGCTAGGCGTGGATGCGCTGGCAAGCCTGACAGTTGGCACGCTGGAAAAGGCATATGCGATGATTGAAGCCAAGCGTAAATCACTGGAGAAAGCTAATGTTAAATCATGATGAAAGGCGCGGGTGCATTACGGCATCCGAAATCGGTGCAATCGCAGGGCGCGGAAGATTCGCCACTACGGCAGACGTGATGCGCAGGAAGGTGCGGGATCTGAACGGATTGCCACCGGAGTTTACGGGCAACGTTGCTACACAGTGGGGCCACGATTATGAGGGGGATGCAATAGCGGAATTTGAGTTTATCAGCGGTGAGTCGGTTTACGCGAAAGGCGATGACCAGCAATTCCGCAAAATTGAAATTGTAGCGGATGGATTCCCGCTGCTGATTGGCTGCACTCCGGACGGCATCACGAAATCAGGAGGATTGGTAGAGGCCAAGTGCCCGTACGGAAAGCGCAACGAATCGCCGGATGCTCTGGCATACCTGCAATCAGCACCGGAATATCTGGATCAGATGCAGTGGCAGATGCTAGTGACTGGCATGGATCACTGCAATTTTGTCGTGTGGACAACGATGGGTGTGGATTATACCGTGATAGTTGCCGACCCTGTCAGGCAGGAACAACTGGCAGCGATTGCCGCAGAGTTTCAGCGCGTGCTGGATAAGATAATGGCAGACCCTGAGTTGCAGGCTCCATACCTGCGCGACAAAGGCGAAGTGGCGCACAGGGATGATGACGAATTCCGTGATGCTGCTGAGCGGTACAAGGCTGCGAGTGCTGCGCTTGAAGCTGCCGAGGCTGCGATGGAGACGGCAAGGTCTGAACTGCTGGCACTGGTTACGGAAAGCACCGAGGGATGCGGTGTGAAGATCAATAAAACGGAGCGGAAAGGCTCGGTTGATTATGGCAAAATCCCTGAGCTTAAAGGCGTGGACTTGGAGCAGTACCGGAAAAAATCATCTATCGTGTGGAGTGTAAAAGTATGAGATCAGAGGTTAGGCGCATAACGCCAGAAATTGCAAAAGAAATACTTGCGAGCAACACCGGAAACAGGAGGATTAGGAGTACAGTTGTTTCCAGATATGCCGATGAAATGGCCGCAGGAACATGGTCATTAACGCATCAGGGTATAGCAATCGACCGTCATGGCAATTTGCTAGACGGGCAGCACAGGCTCAGTGCAATAGTAAAATCAGGCATACCCTGCAACATGATGGTGACTTCTGGCCTTGATGCGGAAGTGTTTAGCAGCATTGATCGGCTAACGCCTAGGAGTGATGCAGATGCTCTACGAATGGACAGAAAGGTGGTTGACAATTTCAGAATGATTGCAGAAATGCACTACAGAAAAAGCAAGCCAAGTATTGACGAGGTGCAATCCGTGGTGTCTGTATTCCTTCCTACGCTAAATGCTCTAAATCTTACCTCTACCAACGCAAAAGTGTTCTCTACTGTTCCAGTCAGGGTTGCAGCCATACTTGCCGCTGCTGAAAGGCCGTATAATGCAAAAAAAATATCACACGTATATCATAATATGGTGCTTGGTAGCATATCTGATTTGCCTATTTCTGCGCAGAGCATAGTCAGAGAGGTTTTTAATGGATCGGTTCATGCTACTAGATCATCAGCCAGAGTCGAAGTGATGCGGAAATTCTTTACCGTTTTTTGTTTTGACAATGAGAATCTTGCAGTAATTCGGCCCGCCAACATGGACAGGATAGATTCAATCATCACAACAGCTATGAGGGTAAAAGTATGAGAGGCGTGAATAAGGCAGTTATCATTGGATCGTTGGGCAATGATCCGGAAATCAGGGCCAGCAAGGAAGGCAACACCTGTTGCAATTTTAATGTGGCCACGAATGAGGAATGGCGCGACAAGCAGGGAGAAAAGCAAAGCCGCACAGATTGGCATCGCATTGTCGCGTGGGGCAAGCTTGCTGAAATATGCGGTCAGTATTTGTCCAAGGGATCGGCGGTCTACATCGAAGGCAAAATCCAGACGCGCAAATGGCAGGGGCAGGACGGCAAGGATAACTACACCACGGAGATCGTGGCCAGTGAGATGCAGATGCTGGGCGGGAAGCCGCAGGTGCAGGCCGAACCACAATCAGGATTCGATGATCTTGATGACGGTTCTATACCGTTCTGAGGTGACGTATGACACAACACGCACCGGAAAAAATATACACCGAGGAAGAGGCGTTTGACGCTGTTAGGCTGGCGCTAGACCCGATTGTGGCAGAGCTGCGCAAGGCCGAACAACAGCGCGATGAGCTGCTGGCTGATGCCATGCGATATAGATTCCTGCGCGACCCATGCAGCGGAGCAGATAAATTGATCCACTATTGCAGGGGCGACTATGGCAAAGGCATGTATTCATTTACTGCGCTGGACGAAATACTTGATGAAGCCATCGCCAAGGCAAGGGGGCAGCAGTCATGAGCAATCCACAACACACACCGGCCAGAAACAGCGGCGAGCAGTGGTACCGCGACAACGACTATAACTGGATGAGCGACGACCAGTGGCAGTGCTTTGAGATGCTGTGCGACTTGTGCAATGGGGCGCACCATATCGGCGGCAAGGTCAAGCAATGGGGTAAAGGCGTCGCAGTGAACCTGCGTTACGGGTTCCATGCTTCAACCTATGACTACGACGGCCTGACGCGGGCTGTAATCATGGCGCACGACCGCTGCATCCGGTTTGAGATTGAACCGAGCGGCCCCGGGATGCTGCGGCTAGTGTTCCACAAGCGTCACCTGCGCGAAGGCGGTGAAATGTGGGATCGCCACCCTACCCTTGAAGCGGCCATTGAAAGGGTAAGGGGGCAGCAGTCATGAGCCACCAAACACCATTCGAGCAAATGAACGCCACACAGCGCAGCCTGCACAATCTGTGCAACATCATTGAGGACAGGGACGAGTTGACATATATGCCAGCTATAAGTGCCGCCATTGACGAGATTGCGGCACTCTCTGAGTCGCTGAGAAGGTACGGCAGGCACGCTCCAAGCTGTCGCATCGTCACAGACGAAAAAGCATGGTCGAACTACGAATGCTCATGTGGGTTGACTGAAGCCATCGCCAAGGCAAGGGGGCAGCAATGAAAGAGCAATTCAGAGATTTACCCGACCACCCAGGCTACATCATCAGCAGCTATGGGCGCGTGATAAATAAGGAGCGCGGACGGGAGCTGACCGTAAAGAACAACGGCAAATCGGTGTGCATTGCCGGTGGCAAGAAAGGCGTGAACACTACCGTATCAGTGCCTCGCGCAATGTATCAGGCGTTTGTCGATCCTGACATTCCGGAGCGGATGGTGGTAGTATGCGATGGCATCCTGCGGCTGGAGAACCTGCGGGTGATGACGGTCAGGCAGCGGAATCTAAATGCGGCAAGTAGCAAGAAGTTTATTCCAGTGAGTCCAGAGGATACGGCCTGCCAGTTGATGCGGGAGTGGCTTTGTCGGGCTTGGCTGGGGTTGTCTGGTTGAGCGAGTTGTTATAAAAAATGAGGTTGATTATGGGTGTATATCCAAAAAAGAACTGCTTAACAAACCCTCGGGCGCAAGCTCCAGACCCTGCTCGATACACTGTTGTTCTGGTTGAGCATTATAAAAATGCGACATTAATAGTCGCAGATTATGCTGGATGCACAAATTACGAAGGGAGGAAAATAATGGTTTATCAAGGCAATGTTATCCCGTCTGGAACTTTAGACCCGCATTTTTCAGAACATGGTATAGCGCCTGTGGCTAGGTTTAGCCCTAGCGAACAGGGCTTGAGATTGGCGAGAATTGTTTGCAATGAGTTATAACACCGGAGGTAAGCGGCATGATTGAGCGAAGCGAAAGCATGTCCAGCGCGCAGCGCGTGCTTGACCGACTTGTTATGCGTCTACGCCGGAAGATTTATGTGTATGGCGTGCTGAAAGGCATTGAAACAGCCAGAGACCAGTGGATGTATGTGAACAAGCAAAGTAGAACATCCGGGCTTTCAGTTATTCGCAGATTTGAAAGCATAAATGGCGTGCAGTTTAATTGGTTTGACGTGGCGCACAGGGATGCGGTACGGTCAAAAGCTAACCACGAGGCTTTTTTTAGGAATGCAAACCGTATATTAAAGAGGTACAAAAAATGACAGATAGCATATTTGGCCCACCAATAGATACAGATGCAATTGGCTGGAGAGAAATACGAACAGCCCCAAAAGATGGGGATATGTTTCTTGGATTTGTCCCGCATAGTTGTGGTGGCTATATGTGTGTGTTTTACTGGAACGATGTGATAAACAAATGGCAGAATAATATCGACGGCGGAACCGATTGGCCGTCGCACTGGATTAGGCTTCCGATGCCTCCGGCTATTTTGGCCATTCCAAAACAGATTACAGAGGAACAACTAGCAAGACTTGGCAGATTTGCAGATAAAGACGCATAACGTGGAATTAACGGGCGAACAGGTAAAGGATAAACGAATATGAGTGACGAAAAGTTAAACGAACAAACAAGCCAAGTGGAAGGTGAGTCCGCGTTGAATGACTTGTTATACGCGCTCAATGAAATTTGCCGACTGGCTGACCACCAAATACCGCACTACGGTTATGGAGACTGCGAAGCGGCATGTATGATGGCTGATTATTTGCAAAATATATGGATGATCGCAAACAGAAAATTAAACGAATTAGAGCGGGTATAACACTAGTTAGGCATCACCTGACGGGATGTTTTACGTCACCGCCAGTCGCCCCATGCGCCACGGTTGCCCAGCTTCCACTGCGCTCTACACTCATCCCTGAGTGATGCAGCATAATCATCACCGTGGATGCGCTGCACGTTAGCAAGGAACTTGTCCACACCTGCCCTACCATGGGCCGCAGTCATCGCCAGAACGTACCGGATCAGGCAGCGGCGCTTGTGTTCCGGAGTGACTGTCACGCTGCACCGGCGAACATCTGCCGCTCGGCTTCACGCCTGCGCCTGAGTCCTGGCTCTGCCGGTGTGCCTTTGTTTATCCACCGGCCAAACTGTCCAGCAGCACCGGAGTAGTCGCCATCGTTCAGCAGGTCAAGCATTGTCGATTCACGGAAAGCACGCGGGCCTACGTTGTAGACGAACGATACAAGCGCATCGAATTGCGCCTGCGTGATTGGCACAGTCACAAGCGAATTTACCGCGCTCTCGAACTCCGTAACATGTTTTAACAGTGCGGCCTCTGCCTGCTCCTGAGTCCATCGCAAGCCCTCTTTAATAGCGGGGCCGGTTGATCCATAGCCAATTGTCCAGACGCCTGCAGGGCATTTATACGCGGTCAGCTTGCATCCCTCGAACGATTTTATGAGATCAATTCCGCGCTGTGATATTTTCATGCCGCACCCTTAACCTTTTCGATTGACCGCCCGCCAATATAACCGAGCATCACCCACTGGAACAGCTCGACAATGGGCGCAGGAATGGCCTCGAGCCACGCCTTAGCACCGACCGCTACACTGGCTGCGGCCTCTGGGTTGAAGGCATGGAGAATCCCCATGGGAAGCGCAGATAGGATCAGGATGTAAACTACGTACAGGAATGATGGCCTTGCTCGGCTTGTCCACGGATCCGCAGATTGCGCCTCTGCGAGAATCGCGCTCATCTGTATTTCCATTTCCTTGAACTGCCCCGCCTGTTGGGCTTTGTAGAACTCCAGCTTTGCAGCTTCCCGCTGTGCAGGATCGGGGAAAACCTTGTCAATAATTTTCCCGCCGAAATCAAGAATGCTGCCAATACCCGTCAGATCAATAGCCATCACACAACCTCCAAGGTTACTCTCTCGCCATTCTGTACCGCTTCGACAACATCTTTAACAAGCCGCGCAATTTTCGGGCGTGAACCAATAGCAGCACCGTCCACAATAAACTCAGCAATAAGAACGCCGCCATCTCTCTCATCCTCACCGTGTAAAATGGTGTCGCACCCTACAACATAAGGATATGTTTTTCCACCTCTATCAACGGCAACAACTTTATATTCACCAGCCTTGATTTGCTCCCTATCCTCACAAACTCCGAACTGTTTACCATTCACAAACAGCCGTCCCTCTTCAATCTCAATCAACATACTTACTAACCTCAACGTCCCAGCAAAAATGATCCCGAATTTCATCGGTCGTGTAGAGTATATTCCATCGATTGTCCAGAACGTATTTACACGGCACAACCTTGCGCCTCCAGAAAAAACCCTTTTCCTGTTCCGACTCGACTAGCAGAACAGCATGATAATCACCGCCTGCAACGCGATAACAGGTGATCCGCATACACTCCAGACTGTAGCCCATCGCCGCCAGCTTATACGCTTTCAGTATCGCGAAATCCTCGCAGTCACCACATCCGTCAATCAGTGTTTCGTGAGGCGTTTTCCAGTGATCCTTGCCAACGTCCCGAACATACCTGATCGAGTTGTTCACCTCGGTGTTGATTTTGTCCAAGACGCTGAACGGAATCACTGCGGCATTACTTCTCAGCGTGCTGCAAAATATCTAGCCCGACCTTGCCAATCCATGCAAGCATCGTGATTGCCGCCGTTCCGAGTGCCGCGAAAATTGCACCGAAAAAAGAGGTGCGATATTTTTCCCACCGCTCACGCGCAGCCTTCCGCTCGTCCAGATATTCCCGAACCATCGGGATCACATCACGCAAGAACTCGTGATGCTCCAAGTGTTCAACCGGATCAATCTTGCGCTCAGGTGCCACTTCCATCTGGCCCTTCCGGCAACGTGTCGCCAGGGTAATAAGCGAAGTAGGTCATATCCTTGAACGTCAGATATGTAAATCCTTCCGGAATAGGCTCACTGGCAGTAATAACTCCATCCACAATAACAGCAGGGATTGCGATCATGGCAGAACCTCCACAATATAATGCTCAAGCGATGCAGTATCTGGGCCGGTTCCAGTAAATAGCACCTGCACGGCAACATCTGCAGTTGTGTCAACCGATCCGGTCACTACTGTCACGCCAGATGCGCCAATACCTGCGGCAATGTTACCGGCATAACCAACCTGCGACAATACTCCCAGAGTGGTTTTGTTGTGATACAGGTTGATAGTTGTAGCCGAAAGCACTGTGCTAGCGTGGGTAGTCGAAGCAATAGTTGTTGCGCCAAACTTTATCGCAACAACCCTGTTCCCCGTGCCGCCTGTAAATTTCCACGTCAATGTGATGCGCACTGAACTGGTTGCACCCATCAGCCCCGCAGGAATCGTAATCAGGCTTGGGGCCATGTCAATGGCTGAGCCTGTGCCCGTTACCGTCTGACTGCCAGTCCCGTGCGCAATAATGCGCGGAACCTTCCCAACTAATCCCATGCTTAACATCAGACGGCCCTCACTACTAACTTGAATGTTCTGTCAGCGCCTTCTGCTGATCCCGTTACGATCCGAACCCAAGGAAATCCGGCGAACATCGCAGGATCGAGCGCAATCCATCGGTTAGTCCCGATGGGGATCGTGTAGGACGTTCCGGTGTAGTCTGCGTGGGTAAGGAATGTTGACCCATCCAGTGAAGGCTGAATTGTTATGGTAGTGGATGTCAGCGCGGATGGCGTGACAATGCCGACCAATCCGTAAAACGGAGACTGGTCGTTCAACAGGTTGACAGCGCCAGATTGTGTGCCGCCGTTTGCTACCGTCACATTGTATGTCGTCATAATGTATCTCCGTTAAAATGGTCGTGAATAGGTTACGGCCAGAATGTCTGGCCCCGTGACTGCCGCGTTAATGTCATCAATTGCAATATCACGCGCTGCCATTAGCTGCCCGACAATGTAGCCCGCATAATCCCAGTCGTTCTTGATCGCCGCGTGAACCGCTGCCTTGTTTGCAAGTCCAGAAGTTGCCAGATAACCATCGTAGAATGGGGCATTATTTGCAGAGTTGTCGGTGTATGAAACAGCATCAGTGAACAGCGCAAGAAAAAATGTTGTGAAAACCATGTCAAGCCCATCCTCTGCCAGTGCGCTCTGGAAATCATCAGAGCATGCTTGATTCCACGTTTTTATAGCCGCAATCCGAGTCGCAGGCAAATCATAAACCCATGCCGCACCATCCCATGAGCACGTATAATGCGGTCGCTGCGTTACGGATATATCAGTTGAGAGCTGTTGATCCCCCTCATAGTATCCGCTGAACCCAGAATCTACGTAGTAGCCCATCACCATCCCCTGTCAGCGACAAGCTTATATTTCCATGATGCGTATGTTGCGGATGCGTTAGCCCCTGTTGTGTAGTTGTTTATGCCGAAAGAGGCATACAGCCCAGTCTTGACGTAAACCGATTTCCTGTTTGCTGTTACGTTAAATGGCGCTCCCTGCCCGCTAATGCTTGACGTGTATGGAACCAGCTCATCGCCAATGGCATAGCCATAATCAGATGTCGTGCACTGAATTAGTATCGCGCAATTTCTAGGAATGCACCCGATATAGTGGTTGCTGGTTATTAACGTATTCACGCCAGGGAGAGTGGCAGTGTAGCCTGAGTCAAACGTGCTGTTGACCGCGTACCAGTACAGATTGCCAGTAGTAACACCGCCACTGGCATCGACTTGCCCAACGTAAACGCGGTAGACCTGTAGTGCTGCGGCTCCATTGCCCGACCACATTACCATTTGTTCGATATTGAATGTATCTGTTGATGCTGTTGTGGATGGAGTGCCACCGTTTTGATAAGTTGGGGCAACAGTTGTCGACCCTGTTGTGAGTGCGCCTGTTGACTCGTTTACATCAACATACAGGTAATACGTCACAGCAGGCACCGAATTAAGACCAGTCCACGTAAGATTTGACGTGCTTGTCCCTGTAACATCTGCACCGTAGCCTTTTGCAGCAGTCACTACAAGCGGCATCGCAGTTATTGACGCATAAGATGCACCGCTAGCAGGAGCTGATCCGATCTTTGTTGTCACTATGGTTGTGCCACCCGTAGACCCACCTAGGTCTGTTATTCCGGATGAATTGACCATCGCAGAAATGATTGTCTGCCTTCTCAGGTTTGTGTACTGCACCAGCAATGACCGCGCAAAAGCAGTCGTTGCTATCTTAGTCGTGTTATCGGATGAAATCTGTGTGACAGCCGTTGATCCATCAGGCAGGGCAACCTTGGGCACTGCTGGGTTTACAGATGAAAGCAGCCCGTAATATACAAGGATTGCCGCATTGTTCACCGTTCCCGAATCCACTACATAGGTGATTGTGGTAGTCGAAGCTGCATAACTCGAAACAGTGATCGTTGCATATACTGGATTGGTTCCGTTCGATGCTGTGATTTTCAGCCTGCGCCCAACGTGCAGAGTTGCAGTCTGGTCAGAGCCGGAAACAGTGAACACCGTTGCGGATGAATAAGTGCAGGTGAAAGTTGTGGCCACCCACTCGCTCACGGTCGGTGTCACAAAGTCGTTAATGCCTGATACATTGTCCTCGGTGTAGACCGGAGTGCCCGCGCTATCAGTCACGGCATATTTGTAAACAATGTCATCCGTGAACCACACCGAATAAGGCGTGCGGCCCTCTGAATCCAGTATGATCGGGTTAGTATTCAAGCTTGCTGACAGCGAATCCTGATACGTTGCCGCAGGGGTAGTCGTTCCAGCCAAGTAGGTGTAAATCTTGCCGCCGGAGTACGGATTGCCGTTTGCATCTATGAATTGCCGCCTTGAAATTGGCGATAAGTAAGCCATACCTATATCCTCAAGTTAGACGGCTGTGCCACTGGCATTCACCCATGTTACCGCCTTTGTTTCCGCGTCGATATTGGAAATCCACACAGGGTAGCCCAGGTCAGTGTCAAAGTACGTACGCCCCACGAAATTGTCGCTCGTAGGCCGGTTTGCAGTTGCCCCCGACTGTGCAACAGTGGCAGACATATTCCCGACCTCGGTAAACCACGTCACCCATGAGCGAGGTATCTGATCGGCATTTAGCGATTCCCGAACCGGAGGCGCACTCATTCTACGTCCCCATAAACGGCCAAAATACACCGCTTGACCGGATCAGATATTGACAGCCGGAAGGTGAAGTCGCGCGCCGCCCCAAGCCTTGCCCATTGCGCCCTTGTCCTGTACTGGCCCAAGGCTCCCATGCTGGCAACGATCGGGCTGCCCCATGAATGCCCGCCGTCCCGTGAAATCTCCAGCATTACCTCTGGCGAGGATCCTTGGCCGGAGCTTATACCAACCCCAGCCTCAATATCAGCCTGCAGGTTGTAGACCCTCACACGATCAAGGCCGGAGCTTATATGCCGTCCGGTGATGCTCATCACGTTAGGCTCTCCGTTGTCGGCATAGACCGTATCTTTCAGCCGGTAGATGTTCCCGTTAGCATAATCTGCAACCGCGGCAGAAAGCCCGTAAACGTCCGAAATTTCGCCCCTGTACCGATCCAGGCCATACCCTTTCAACTGCGACCAGCAGCCAGACTGCATATCGTACATCCACGTCTGACCTCCCACATTCAGCACGTACATGGGATGCCCGTTGGTCATGAATGAAAAAGCAGTCGCATCAGCCACCGAGGTGTAGCTGTTTAGGATTCTCTCCATGTCGCTATTCGATACCCGCTGCGGAGTGTAGCCGTTCAGCAGGTAGACCTGAGTCTCCCCCATCCTGTTGCGGCCCAAGAACATAACGGCAGAGTCCATCTTGCAGACTGTCCACCGTGCAGCTAGTCCAACTTCGCAAGGCGACCCAGCACGACCGAACGGGAAATCCTGAGCGCCGACATTCTGCACAAATTCCGTGGTGTATGGCCCGAACAGAATCACCTCGCCGTGATCGGCATAAATGGCAATAATGTTATCCGGATTTGATTCTGCACTTGCGAAATCGAGCGCATTCCAGTTGATCCCGTCATAAAGCCCAGAAACAAAATACTGACCAGTTGACGGCTTGTTGACCACGAAGTATCCATCCAGAAAAGCCGCCGTTTCACCGCCTGGAAATCCCGCAGCCGAAATTGGAGCCAATACAGCGTTCACCGTATGCACACCAGAACCCGCCGATGAAGTATTGACCGGAGTGCCTCCCCGCGTCAATGCTACGTTAAAGCTATTCGGATCATCCAGACTGACAACGTAATAAGTTGTTCCGGTTGATAGGCCAGTCGGCAATGATCCTGTGGTCGTGAATGTGACCGCGCTGCCGTCAATTAATCCGTGATTGGCGCACGTAACCTTTGCAGGCACCTGATTCGATATTGTGCAGGTTTTCGGCAGGAACAGGTCATAAATCCATCCGCTTGTCGATCCATCTACTATAAGAATCTGACTGCCATTACACGCCATTCCGACACGCCCATAGGTTGAGCTGATCGTGCCAATTGTGAGTAAATTCCCGCCGCTGTCGATTTTGTAAACCTGATCAGCCGCAACGACATAAAGATAATCACCGAACGTGATCATTCCACGGACAGGGCTACCGCCAACGCTGGTAAAATACTCAAGGCACGGCATCCCGTAAGCGACAATAGATGTCGTTTCATCATCGGATACTTTTTCAAGATAGCAATTGATCCGGCTTTGTGCAGTGACAGACGGAAAGCCAGACTGAACACCAAGGCCCAAGAAAGGAATGCGCTTCACATGACCTCCATTCTAGCAATCAAGCTGACTCTAAAAGCAGTCGCCATGCTGGTATCCATATGGATGGAGTATAGATCAATCACGCGCACCACCACTGACGACGACAGCAGGCTGCGTGCCATATCCTTCAAGCGCATTTCTGACAGCTTGGGCAACTACTGGAGCCGACTCTCCCCTTTTTGCCGCGAGCGAAACCAGCGCCCGCTGGACGGGGGCTGAGTAAAGAGCAGCACCACCCAAAAGGCCAGCAGGGATTACTGGATTAACAGCATGTCCAAGCATCATCGCGCCAGCGTCAAGCAGTGCGCGGTCTGCTGTGAATGAGTTGGGAACCTTGTTAGTCATCACTGTTTTTGCGGCCTCTGACAAGTCTTGCATCAGCGCATTCCCGCGGGCAAATGCTGACTTGTCTTTTGACTTGTCAGCAGCTTTTACTGCCGACTGTAATTGCGCCGGAGTAAATCTACCCTCTTCCGCGCCGACTCCACTTGCAGCCTTTTGCAGAATCTTGAAGTTAGCCCAGCCGCTATTAACGTCCTTCAATTCTTTTGCTGCAGAGCCTGCCTGCCTCTGTAGCATGTCGCTCAATTCAGCTTTGATCTGTGAAACAGCCGGAGCGATCTTGTTGGAATAGATGCTCTGCTCACCGGCTAATGCCCTAGCATCTGAACCAAGCGCACTCTCAAGCGCCTTGTAAGCGTCAGACGTTATCACTCCATTTTCATCAATGGATGACTTCACTTTATCCAGAACAAAAGCAAACTTATCCTTTGCTTCCTGCGGCATTTTCAGACCATTAACCATGCCTTCCAGATTAGCCACGTTTGCACTGAACTTTTCGTCAGGAATAATCGCTCCGATTCTATTCAGGACTTCATCATATTTTGACTTGAGCACGTTTTCAGTGTGGCTAATAGCATCACGACCAAACATCCCCGCTGGCAGTTTTTCACCAACTTTCGATAGTGCGCGATTGAACGCGATAGGCTCGATGCTCTGCGCAGCTTTTTGTCTGGCTACGCTTATCATATCCCCCAAGACAGGAAGGCTAGATAGCTTTTCCTCAATGGCATTCACACGACCGCCAAGCGCCTGGCCGATTGTAGGTGTCGCGCCTTGGCTAAGTAGCATTTGCAGCTTTGTGTTTTGAGATGCCAGAGGGCTTATCACCCTTGACAGCGCATTTCCTACTACCGGGATACCACCGCCAATAATGGCCCCAATAGTTGAACCCTCTTCGCCTCCGATCCCAGCTTCACCCGCATTAGCCTGTGATGCTCCATAAATGCCGCCCTGCAATGCGCCGCTTCCGATGCCTTTGGCAACTTTGCCCACAAGCGTTTTCCCAGCCTCTTCCGATGCCTTTACTACTGGCTGCGCCAGCGCCTTCAATGCCGTGGCGACAGATCCGGCAGACTCCGCAACCGGAACAGCAACAGCGCCAGCAGATTCGACAGCAGGAACTAGCGCCGTTCCAGTAGTTGCCGCAGACTCTGGAGCAGTTGCGCCGCGAGTAAGCAATGCAGGAGCAAGCGCACCAACCAATTCAGAGCCATATGCCATGACAGGCTTTTCTTCCCTGAATTGATCGCGCTGCGCGTTAATGTCATTTTTTGCCTGAGCATATGCATCAGCAAATGACTGGCCTGGAGTGCGCGGGCTTACGGCAGCATTCAGGGCCGCTCCAGCAACATCAGTAAGGCCAAGCGTTGCACCACGGCCAAAAGCCCTTATCGAGTGGCTTTTGTACTCCGGCAGCTTTAACTTGCTTTCCCTTGGCGCAGGAGTTGCCGATGCTGGCTGTTCTGACTGTGGCATTGATTGCTGCGGAACTGCCTGTGTATTCCTTCCGCCATCCAATGCCGTAACAGTCTTGCCAAACTCACGCGATGCTCTTTCGGTAACCATTTCCGGAGTAATATCGTCCGGAGCGTTCTGGTAAATGTGCTGTGATCCGTCATCAAATGTAACTGTTACATTGCGCGCCATATTGTCACCAGTTGGTTGTCGTTGGTGCGTTGCCAGCGGGAGGCCGTGCAGGCTGATCAGGAATGCGACCTTCTAACATAGCCCTGCGCCTTTCTGATTCGCCTTTCTGCAATTCCATAACTGTAGAAAGTGCGGCTCTACGGGTTTCTACAGGCAATGTTTCGTCACCTACTTGTCCAGCCATTTCACGGTATAGCTTCACATCAGCATCGGACTGCGGGCCAGAAAACTTCGGAACAGCAGCAACAAGTTTGCCCGCTACGACTTTCAACTGTGCCGCAGCCTTTGCGCCTTCTGTAGACTCGCCAAACATCGCATATGCCTGATCCCTTGCTCTGCCTAATCCGCTTCCTGTTGCTCTGTCTAGCAGTGATTGCGCCTGTGATGCGGCATCAAGTGAATTTTGGTAATCCTTATCGGCAACTATAGCTTCTTGTTGCATCTTGCGGTCAACAGCGGAAACACTGGCAGCTTGCTTGCCCTGTACTGTCTGACCGCCCATAGTCACAGGCATAACGTCACCCGTGTATTTATTAACGCGCACAAGCCCTCCGGCGGTTTCCTTTACTTCCCACCCTTTATCTTGCGCATCCATCCCGCCGCCACCTTGTCGCGATAGCGCGATCTGCTCCATAACCCCCTGATGCCTGGCATTCCTTTCTTCACGCCGCAATGCTATCTTCTCAGCATGCGTCATCGCGGCATCGCCAAACTTTTGCGCAATCTCTGGCGAGTACTGTTCCGGCAAGTGTCTGACAAAGTCATCACCAAGCACTCCGCGCACCTCATCGCGTGCAGCATCCCATTCAGCTTGATTCTGCGCCGCACCTACACGATTCCCGGCATATTGCCAATTCTTGATCTGCGTATCCACGCGCTTGGCCTGAGCCTCTGCCTGAGCCTTGTTCTGTTCGGCAATCATCCCGCCAATCTGCTGCTTCGCTTTCCAGTTAAGATTAGGGTCTTGCATCGCTCGGTTAAGATCACCGCCATTCTGAGACATGACCTGATTAATCGATTCATTGTCGGCCATTTCTTGCGCCAAAGCATTGGCCCTGATCGCGTTTAGCTCGCCACTCGCCAAAGCATTTCTGGCCTGACCAACATCCTGCATTGCATCGACCGGAGTATAAACGCCGCGAGGCTTAAACATTTCCATAAGACTATTAGCCATAACTTACCCCTTACTGCGTGCTGCCGTATTGTTGACGGCTTGGGTTTTGCCCGTAATTAGTAGGTCGGCTTGGGTTTTGCCCGTAATTAGTAGGTCGGCTTGATTTCCTCTGCGCCATGCCTTGCTGGAACAACATATTCCCACTGTTCAGCATGTCTTGCATGTAGGCATTTTTTGTGCCGATGTAGTCAGCTTTAATGTCGCCCAATCGGTTGTAACCTTGCGCCATATTCTCACCGTGCTGCATGTTCGTGCTTAGCAAGCTGGTGGCAGCATTTTGCCCAGATGCCTTGATCCCGCTCAGCTTGTTATATTGGCCTTCCTGATCATTGGTGAACCGGTTATAGGCGTTCTGGTATTCATTAGACGCAAATCCCTGATTGTATCGTGCGGCCTCTTTTGCAGCCGCGCCAGACAACAACCCGCCCCTCGCAGCTTGGGTAGCAGCAATCCCTCTATTACCTTCATCCATGCGGAACTGATAACCAGGATCCTTCTCAAACTTCGAGTTGTCAAACCGCTGCATTAAAAATCCGTAGTCCTTATTTGTAGCATCGCCAGACAGCCCCATGCGCATATTCAGATTGTCATTGGCAAGCACGCCACTCTCCATGTACGGCCTCATGTCCGATCTGGATTGCTCATACATTTTCTTTTGCTCTTTCATGGCCTTTTTCTGCGCCTTCTTTTGCGCGCCTGCGGCCTTGCCTGCAGACTTTTGGCCCATCACCCCGCCAATAACAGAAACAGCAGCAGCAGCGCCAGCAGCAACCCACGTCATGAGAATACCTCCAATTGTTTCACAAGCTCTACACCTAGAGCATATTCATCATAATCATCAAAACTTTTTGCGATCACATGATCCTCGATTCGCTCAAGATCATCCTCCGAAACATCGCCCAAATCATGCGGGTGGTACGTTGTCCAAATAGTATCTTCCACCACATAGACAGCTCTTTTAGTGCCGGGCTGCGAGATGAACTGGAACGGAGCCACAATCTCCATCTTGCCGAACTCGGTAGCCACAATACACCTGCCCTTCGAGATATTGTTAAGGTGCGCATGCTTGTGGATTTTGCCGACAACAACCGCGCCCGCAGGCATGAAAATCTGCCGACCATAAACGCCAGGGGCAAAAAAATGCTCCAGTGGGCAATCAATCTGATCGTACTGCATCAGGTGGCTTTGCAATTCCAGAATGTCATCACGCGATACAACAACCTGCGGGGAACTCATCACCATCCCCTCTGTATCTGATACCGCTGGCCACGACCCGCAGGAACATCACACGACATAACACGACCTTTGTTGTTTATGCGCTTGATATTCGCCTTGGACGACATCGCCTTCGATATAATGTCCTGCGCCACCGGAGTCGAAACGCTCATGTATTCCGGCAGCAACTCAGCCGCAAGGTTCAATCGAAGCATCCGCTCAAATCCGGGCTGTAAACTCAGCACGTCAGTCAAAGCAGTGAGCCGAGTAAAAGGCTTGTCCATGTTTATATTCAGTGTTCCAGAGGATACGACTGGCCATGTGTAAATTCTTGCCAGAGGGTAGTCGTAATCGATTGCGATAGCCTGCAAAACAGAGCCTGTTGTGGATTTCAGCGAAAGCGCCTGATACTCGATCATTGTCAGAATGTCTACGCCGTAATCAACGCTTCCGAGCGTGTAGTAGGCATTAGTGATCTTCACTGGTCGTCCAGTGTTGAACGTGCCGCCGCTGCCAATGGTGTATGAAGTCGCGCCGGTTAGCGAAAACGACTCAAGCCCAACCTCTGAAATGGTCAGTCCTTCATTGGCGAGCGATTCGAGTAAGTCATTCAGACTGACAAGGCCGTCTGCCGCCTCTTGAGCGGAAGGGGCCTCGCCAGCTTGAATGGCATTGATAGTGACCAGAGAGCGGGTAATTATGTCGAGTGCTGTGGTCATAATCCCCCCGCAATTAAACGATGACGATTGTCACCGCCGTAGAAATAATTGGCTCATCCTTGAGCCGAGATAGATCAAGATGTTGCAAACGGATCAGCGTTAGTGCCAGATCCGCAATTCACGCCAGTGATTGCCCACTGGGTAGAACTGATAGCGGTAACGGTGAACCAGCCGCCGACCAAGCCGCCGGTGTCAGTGCCGTTCTGGCTGATAGCAACGTGAGTAGTGCCGTTAGCCACAAAGAAATCACCGGATGCAGCTACAGTCAGGTTTGCCGACATTACGCCGCCGACAAGGAACTGAGTTGATGCCGCAGTGATAACCTTTGATGCGTTAGACGTTACCGATACAGTCTGAACAAACGTGAACGACAGCCCGACGACCGGAGTCGGGAGCGTGTACACGTTACCAGCGGCGCGGTCAAACAGACAAACAGAACCGGCCTCAGCTTGTGACAGCGTATAGGTTGCGCCCACGTTCTGGATGACGTTGGGCATAAAGTTGATAGGGTTAGCCATGTGATATTCTCCTGTGAAAGTACCCCGCCGTTTCCAGCGGGGCTATGGTTAGGCAGACGCGATACGGCAGGCCAATTCGGGACGAATCGCCTTGAAGCCGTACAGAACATCGACACGGGCAGGGAAGCTACGGTCTGCGATGTTGAAATCGCGCACGATGCTCATGCTGATACCATCCATCACTTCACGCGCTGCGAAATCAACACCAGACGGCATTGCCAAATCAGCAGTGGCGAACGTGAACGCATCCTTCTGGAACACCAAGCTCTGACCGTAGTTGGTGCTTGCAGTGCCAAGGATAGTAATGGCTTTGTTATCTGCCGCGCCGTTGGTCACGTTCTGAGTTGCACCAGAGGCTACGATAGCAGGGCTGATCGTGATGCTGGTGGCGTTGGTAGCGTTAGTAGCCGTCACCACGAACTGCTGCAGCACGCCGGTGTCCACCTTCGTTTCCGGGTGTACGCGATACACGCCATCGATGGTGATGATAGAGCCAACATCGATCAGGCCGGTACCAGTGTCAACTACCAGAGTTGACCCAGTCTGCGCGGTTGCGCTATTGGTCTGATAGGAAGCACCAGCACCGCGAGCCTGATTAGCAAGGTGAGTGGATTCATAGAAATCCATCCCGCCCATGCGGCTCATATAGCCTTCGATGTACTGCTTGGAGATCGCCTTGGGATCGTTGTAATTGGCCTTGAGCGCATCTACCAGAGCGGCAGAGTCGCGAGTGGACAACAGGCACACACGATTATCAGGCGGCGCAAGTGCATCTTGCAGCTTTTGGCGAGCAAGCAATACTTGGCTCATTGTGATAGCACTGTTAGCAGTAGACTGATATACCTGCTTGATCATGGTCTGCAAGCAATCCGCTTCGATAGCAGATGCGAGAACAGACATCGCAGGCTCAATGATCCGCTTGCTGAAATCATCCAGCGAGAGAGTCAAATCAGAGCTTGAAAAGTTGAGATCAACACCCTTGACCGTTGCAACCTGCAAAGTGGTTGAAGTTTCAGTGGTATCCTGTGCCGCCATGTTCAGACCGGTACGAACCGTGTACTGGTTGGGCAAGCGGATTTTCAGCGAGTCGCCAATTTTCGCGCCTTCTTTTGCAAAAGAAGAATCGTACTGACGGTTAATATTGCTCAGAAAAGTACATTTCTGGTGCAGGACGCGCAACGCTTCGCGAGTCACTGCGGTAGGGGTTAAGATTGTATTAGCCATGAGGGTTCACCTTATCTGCCATAAAGTTGCTTATTGCGCCTTGCCATCCATTCATCCGCGCTCAGGCTATCCGACAAGCCAATATCTGCCTTGCCTTTGCCGAGCGTTTTAGAAATCGGAGCAGGTGCAGCCGATTTTTTTGGAGCTGGCGAACCGGATAATGCCGCCTCCAGTTTTCCAATCTCCACCGCTTGCCTCGCAAGACTCATCACAGCAATACGATCTACATCGCCCGGGTTTTCATTGAAGTGAAGCAATAGTTTTGCGCTTATGTCCGATTCAATAATGGCATCCGCCATAAGATTCGACATCCTAGGAGCTATCGTTGTGCGGAACTCGTCCGCATCGAAATCCTCCCCTTCCGCTTCGGCCTCAGAGTAGATTTTGTCTACTTTCTGCACCGTTGCGGCTCGCGCTCGCTCCTGCCTCTCAGCCTCAGCCGCCTGGCGCTCTCGCTCCAACCGCTGTTCGACTATTGCCTCAATGTAATCAGCCTCACTTGCAAACTGATCACGTTCCAACCCTTGCTGCTGTGATTGCCGAGTTTCGGGCTGTTGAGTGAGCATTCTTTCGAGATACTCCGCTTTTGCCTTTAGCTCGTACTTCTCACGCGTTAAACGGTCTATCCGCTTTTGAGCGCCCCGCTTCTCTTTCTCTTTAGCGGCTTGCTCATGAGCTTCTATTTCCTCCGGTGTCGGCTCGGACTCTTTATCGACAATCTCAGCTTGTTCGGCTTCGGTATTTTCTACCTCATCCGCTGGCGCTGCTTCCAGCTCGTTCTCTCTCTCATCACTCATACAATCCCCAAGGATCAGTCAGCACTAACCGAGTGCAGGCGGTTCACGCGATTATAAAACCCTTGTTTTCGGCAAGTAATTGTATTAACCTACAGGGGCAGCAAGGGGGGCCATCCATGTTAAAACTCACAATCCAGCAACGGAAAGTTGCCGAAATGATCTGGGACGGGATGAGCTACGATGAAATCGGTAGCATCTTGGGGATCACTAACCGGACAGTCGTTGCCCATCGGGAAAACATCATGCTCAAGACCGGCGAGAAAAAGACAATCCTCGCGCTCAGGAAGCTGGTCGAATCGGGCGTTATAAAAGCAACAGCAGAACAGCAAGATCATCATCATTCGCCTTCCTGATCGCCTCCCGCAGTACCTTGGCTTGCTCATCCCTGAGCCGCTGGCGCTCTTCTAGTTGTTCGGTATGCAGCCGCTCCATTAACGTCACATACAGCCGCAGGAACTTGGCGTCAATACTAGCCAACTCCTCCCGCAATTCCCGTTCCCTGTCAGCCTTTCTGGTATTAGGCCTTGCTGCCGACTTGATCGCCGTCTTGACCTCTGGCGATAGCCGGTCAAACTGCGCCTTCCAGTCCTTCGCAGTCCACCCTATGCGCGAGTCAAACGCACGACCGCCACCCCCGCGACTAGGCTCCCCTATCTCAAACGCGGTACGCTGGAACCCAGAGAGCTGGAACACACTACTGATCTTCCCGCGTGTTGATTGATCCGGTCACCCAAGATGGGGTGCCAGTAGTAGCCCGCGCTGCCAGCGTTATGTACTCGCCAGGCTGGAGCGTTAATTCTTCCATGTTGTACGTTCCATTCCCAAAGTGATGGTCAAATTCCCCTGTATCACCTACATGGAATGTTGCTAGTAGTTGATCGCCGGTTGCCCATGTAATAGCTGCGGCAGATGTATCCCATGACGAACATGACGAAGTTGCCAAATCAGTGAAGTTAGGATTCCCCGCTAAAGTGCCGCCCCGTATAAGATAGAAAATAACAGGGCTTGTGTGCTTTATCGCACCGCTCACGCTCAGCAGGTTTATGACCGCTTGATTAGTTACGCCTGCATACGTCCGTTTATTCATAATCGTAAATAGTGCTTTATAACTCGCATCCGTGACTGCTGTTGTCTGATTGTAATACGTGAACCTGCCTCCATGCAGCATTTTATTGCCTTCGATGAACCCAGCATAACTCCCTGTCTTTATCGTAAGATCAGTCGTTGACCCAGCAGAATATGCCGCGAGCGTGAACGGGAATGATGGGTTCCTAAATGATGTTGTTGTCCTGCTATTGGGCAGGTTGATCGTGTGGAATGTCACCCATGTTGAATTGTTGCCGCCGGTGCTTGGCTTTTTAACTCTGAACACTATCGAATCAGTGCCCAGATAACCGAACCCAATCTGAAAGATATTCAAGTTTGTCTTTGTAATGTTGAACCCGCTTTCGCCATTGCCATCTATCGTGTCATTGTTGAAGTCGGCCTGACTGATAAATGTATCAGTAGATGCGACTCCAGCCCTAGTCTGTACGATGCTGCCAGCCGATCCTGTTGTGCCCGCACTGAATGATTGAGTGCCAGCAGTTGTCCCTGCCGATGACCTCACAAACACAACAGTAGCCCCAGACGGATAAGCGTTCCACCCAGAAAATGTCCCCTGTGAAATTTCCCAAACAGTGCGCTGGATATTACTGCTTGCGGTTACAGCGACAGTGAACGCGGTGCCGTTCAGTGTTATGGTGACATTGCTTGCCGATGTTGCGCCCGTTGTGATGGTTAGCGTTTTCACTTCGCGAACTCCACCTCTAACCCACAAAACACCGAACGATGTATTAGTCAAATCATTGGTATCGCCATACCCAACATACACACCATCCTCGGCATTGCCAAATCCGGCAAGCTGGTAGCTGTTTGTCACAGGAGTCGTAAATGCCGCAGTGAATCTACCAACAACACCTTGCCCAGCTCTATACCTTAGGCGTTTCCGTGATTGTATAACGCCCTGACTATTCACGGTTGTTCCGGTTGTGACCTGATACATGCTGTTCGATACTGTTGCCGTTCCGCTTCCCGATGTTATGCCTGTTTCTTGCTGAGGGTTTAGCAGGTACACAGCATCCGCTTGGAATATCGGGATTAAATTCTCAGTGTGTACCGATCCAAACGGCAACAGCGGCTCGTGTACGGCAACCTCTAGATGCCCCTCGGGCGTTACAGGCACATTCACGAACGACCCCGAATCAGTCTGGCCTGTCAGGATGCCGCGCGTTAAAACAGTGTCAGAATCTTCCGCTATCGTAGAGTTAAGCTTGCTGGTCGAAATCTGCTGAAATCCCGCCATACACTGCAAACGGATGTACGTCTGCGCCGATCCGGCGGTATTGGTAAACCTGACGCGAAAATACTTGCGCAACGGTGACAGCCTGCGCTGCAATGTAGTGCCAGCCGTTACCGCGTAACTCAGTGACGAGTCCAGATTCGACCCGTCTACCGAAAAATCCATGTACATAGTGCCAGCCTGGTCGGTTTTCACCGCTCCAGTGACAGAGGCATATTTTTCTACGCTGACCCACTCGCCCGTGAATGTCGCGCCTGCCGAAAGCGTTGCAGTCGTGCTATTTGTATCGAGCGTTTTCCCAGCACCATTACCAGCATAACCCTGTGTCATCAGGTTATCTCCTGACCAAAAGCCGAAAACGAAATGCCACCGGACAAACTGTAGACATAAATCATATCACCGGAATTCATCGTTATCCCTATCGTTGCCGTGAACGTTTCCGGATAACCAAGCGGCAGTGAGTAATAAATAATCGTTTCCGGAGTTACTGACCCGCCACTAGGCACAACGGCAATGCTGAACACGTCTGCCGCGCTCGATGTATTGCAGCATACAATAGACGATATAACCGTCTGGGTACTGGCAGGCACCGTGTACATCAACTCGGTAGCGGTGGCCGCAGGAATGTGTTGGCCTAGTATTTTTCGAGTAGTAGCCATCAAGCCCCCATCATCATCATCGTAAATGCCGAGGCATCGTCCAGTGCAGAATTGATCTCGGTCATGTCGTGGTCATCGTTCCAGTCAGAGGTCAGAACAATGTCGGCCAACGTAGTTCCCGCAGGATAAGCGCCACGAGTTATTAACTCATTCAACTCTGTCTGCGTAAAATCGGCAATGGTCGCCGTCTTGCGATGGCGTAGCGTAGCCATCAATCTTCATCCGATGGGATGACTGTCCTGACTCCTATCGGCCTGCCCTCTGCATCCCTGACAATCTCTTTTGGCAAGCTGAGCGCCTTGGTCAATGCGCTGATAGCATCCTCGCCACTATCCTCGTCAATCTCAGGATACACAGTAGGATCGGCCTCTAATTGCCGCGCCTTTATGTCCATCAGTTTGAGATTTTCGGCAGCTTCTATTTCCATTTCCTTCAACCTGATTTTCAGCTCGGCATCAAAATTCAGCTTTTCCGATTCCGTCACATCGTTTCTCGGATCAAGCGTTGCATTAACATCAACCGGACGCATTTTTGCTTGCAGCTCCATCGCCTTCAATTCCAATTCGCGCTCTGCCTTCATCCGTGCCGTTTCAGCCTGGAATTGCTCGATCTGTATTTTCTGCATCGCAAGCTGATCCTGCGCCTGCTTGTCACGCAATGCGGCATCCATCTGCGCCATCTGCTCCTGCATGGCCTGCATTTGCTGCTGTGCCTGATCCAGTTGCGCCTTGATCTCAGGAGGCATCGCTGGGCCTTCCTGATCATCAGTGTCTTGCAGCTCAGGCGGTAGCGTTTTACGCAATCTCTCGGCAATGTCATCAGCGTTCGGGAAGTCGTAGCCGCGCATGATCAAGTCACCAGCAACCTGCATGAGTTGCGGATTGCCCTGCACCATTTGCGTCATTGCTTCGGCAGCTTCTTGCCTTAACGTCTGATACGATGCGCCAGCAGATACAACAACGTCATACGTGCCCACGGACAAATCATAAATCTTGCGGATTGCGCGCCCATATTCATCCTTTTCCGTCACCGGTTGATTAACCTTTTTCAGCGACTCTTTGCCATCCAATCCCAACACCCTAACCACTCTGGGCGTGTCGTAAATCTTCGGGATCAGGTCAACCAATATCCGCGCACAGTGAGCTACTGAAATCTCTTTATTGCGCGCATAGTGAAACGTGGCGTTGTCGCCCTCTTTCTGTCTTGCAAGAATCGCCCTGCCTGACGTTTCGTTTGATCTTGCGCCCAATCCGGCTTCATGGATGGATGTGATGTCCATCATGTCCTGTGCGGCATTTTGCGCACCCTGCAACACGCCAGTCGGAGGAGGCTGGAATTGTGTGCGCTGCGGCATTGGAGCCGGACGGCCCTCGATGTCTACCTGCTTGTATTCAAGATAAGCATGATTCACAGTGTTAGCTGTGGCCCACTTGTCCTCGTAACCTTCAAGCTGACCCTCGGCAACCATGATCGGAGCTTTTGGAGTCAGTGCGAGTAATTCTGTTTCTGTGCTGCGGTAATAATTGAGCATCCGCTGCGGATCTTTTATCGCCCGAACCATGCCCTCGTAAACCTGACGGCCCTTGATTTCAACAGTGTCACCATAAATCGGGATGATCGGGATGTACTTCCCTGCCCACTCTTTACGATCCAGTATTTTATTCCCGCCGATCAGGCACCACTTAACCACGGGATATTCCTCTTCCCGCTCGGCCTCAATCTTGGGATTCTTGATCTTGGCCAGACCAGCATCATCTACCACTTCGCCATTTGCCAACAGGTAGAGCTTTTTCTTTTTCGTTTCGATGTAGAAGTATTCTGCGCGAGTGACAGTGTCTTTTGTCACCCAGTTGAAAACGTCATTCACTGCAAACGGAGCGCCTCCGTTTTCATCATCGTCCGGATATTCCGCTTCGTGTTGCTTCCGGTCTACCTCTTCCGCAATGATGCACCACTTGGCATCCGACCCATCGGGTTCACGGCTATCAGGATCGCGGTATACGGTGAGAGAATTGGCTATCTTTTCGATATAGATTTCTTGGTCGAAAGAGCCTGGCAGGTAATCAGTAGTAATACGGAAATAACCAACACCGCCGACCACAGAATAAAAGAAAGCATTTTGATAGGCGATGTCTGCATTTGAGTTTGATTCAATATGTCGGATAATTCCCGCGAAAATTTCCGCAGTTTCTTCGTCAGCCTCATCATCAACTGGCCGAACCTTGCAACTGATTGGGTTTTGAAGCGCGTCATTTGTGACTTGACGTACAAAGGCTTTTGTCCGGTTGACCACCAGACATGGGCGGTTTTCCAGCTCGCGATCAGCTTTGACACGATTAGGCCACTGGCCTTCACCCTGATAGAATTCAACGTCGTCAATGAAATTTGTTCTGTTGATTGAGTCATAGTCAAGGCTTGCCGCATGGCGTTCCTTGCACAGTTGGATAATCTTTTCATCCGGTGATAACCCCGCTTCATTTTCCGATGCCATGTCAATCACCCACAATCAATTCCTCGCGATTTTACAACCTGATCATGAATTTGGGCATTGTAGGTTGTTACACTAATGGATTTCCTGCCCATCAAGCAATACGCCGATCAGGTCAGTCAGTTGCTCCACCGTGAAATCCCCCTCAATCCTGAGCAATCCAGAATCCAGAAGGCTGAACTCCTTTACCCGCACCAATCTCTTTGTGTAGAACTCAAGCCGTCTGTTCATCGCTTCATTGTCGTTCATAACTCACCTCGTTTGATTAACCCATCCACCCGCCAACTCCCCGACTCCGGTTTGCTGGCGGCTTTCTGTCCTCTTTAACTCGCTCATCACGCATTGACACAGCCAGATACCGGAATGCATCAGCAGCATGGGATGCCCAGTCATGCACCGGCAGTGGCTTGAACTCGCCCATCTTGTCGTTAAATTCCCGCTTGTAATTGGTGATGCACTCCCATCCCCTTTCTGTCTTGAGCCGGTCAAACCAGCACCTAGGCAGCAACATCCGAACCGCGTGGATGCCATCTTCAATCGGGATATTGGGCACAGTCTGGAAGCTGATACCAAGCGCACGAGCCGTTTCGACCCTAGACCGGCCAGACCCAAGCTCCCTAACTTGTATATCATGCGGGGCAAAATGCTTGCCGTACACGTAGCCACGATCCTTGAGCACCTGCGCATAGTGGGGCAATCCCTCCCCTGTGGCCTCGTAGTAGTCGATTATGCGTATCTCTCGCCCGACCGCCTGATAGAACCAGATAGTTGTTGAGTCAGATACCCCCAAGTCCCAAACGGCGTTGACCGGCAACGCTGGATCATACGGAACACCTGCACGCCTACCGCCAGACTCCACCAGTTGCAGCTCGCTGGCCCAGATAGCGCCATCGGCCACGGCTTTGACGTTGCCTTCCCACACGTTGTCGTAGCTGCCAGGATCAGCTTGCTGCATATGGCGGCGCTCTGACTCCAATTCCGCAGGAAACCACGGGTTGTCGGAGTAGTTGACTTTGACCGTCACGCAGTCAGGGGGTTGTGATTCCACAAACCTTTGATAAGTATTATCGTATTTTGTTGCAGGGTTGAAGCTGACCCATATTTCCGACCCTGCTTTCCGGATGGTCGGAATCAGGATGTCCCATGATTTTTTACTAACTGTCTGGCCTTCCTCCACCCAGCACAGGTCTATGCCCTCTATCGATTTTATCGAGTCTGCCGTATGTTGGGCCAGCCCACTGAATGTGATCAGTGTTCCGTTGTTGCCCCTGATCTCGGTTTCCAGAACCTGATAATCTGACTCCAGGCCAAGGGCTATTATCTGGTCGGCCAGCAGGGTGTGTACTGATTGCTTGATAGACTTCTGGACTTCCCTAGCACACAGGACTCTGGTTGTCTTGGCCTTGCCTATCAGTAGGATTGCCCTTGCAAACCCCCACGATTTACCCGATCCGCGCCCTCCGAATGCCACCTTGTAGCGGTGTGGCTCGAACAGAAACCCCAGCTTTTCTGGGAACTCAGCCTGCAGGATCATTTGGCTTGATTAGCTTTACCTGTATCTCATTGACGATTGGCGCATCAGGATCACCTGATAGCTCCATGCTCTGTTGTGGCTTGCCGTCTATGCGGTCGAATATCTCTTTAGCCGCCGGAAGGTCACCATCTGCCGCTTTGTCTATCATCGCATCCACGATCACGGCGAGCATTGCGCGCTCGGCCAGTCGCTGCTTGATCAGGCTGCGGACAATCTTGCCCTTTTCCGAGTTTCGGTTGCCTATTGGTGCTGGCATTGTGACCCCTTATCGTCTGCCCATTGCAATATCTAGCGGAGAGAGCTTTTTGCCTTTTTTGGCCTGTTCCTCCAGCAGTCGCTTGTATTCAGCATCTGCCTCAGCCTTTTTGCGTGCCACTTCATCGGCGCTCAGAGGTGTCTGCTTTGCTGCGTCCTCTGCGGCCAGGCGCTTCTTGCGCTGTTCCTCAGTTTCGACCCCTTGATAGGATGTGACACTGGCCCTTGCGTTTTGGGCCGATGTACCGCCTAGACCGCCAGTAGCCTGACGCTTAACGCCGGAGTCCCTGCCTTTGCCCTGAGAGTCGCCCATAGTATTTTACCCTTGATTGGTCGTTTCCAATTGTCCCATGCCACTAGCACTATTGCAATGCCTTGGCAAGGTACTGTACAGGCATCCATCATACTAATGTCGTATATACTCCGTTTCCGGATACTGTAATCTATACACATGGACGGACGGCACAGGGCCGAACGCCACGAACCAAAAGGGTGGACATATGAACCAGAAGATTAGCCAGATGATCCTTGCCAAGGTGGCCGGTGGCGCTACCGTTCAGCAGGCCATCGATGCCGTGCTTGGTCATGGAACATTCAGCAAGCTGGCCTCAGACCTGTACGACCAGCTGACAGCAGCAAAGCAAGGCGGTGCAGCATGAGCCGCCCAATGGCAACAAGGCTCAGGGACGAGCCGATGGACTACCGGCAGGGATGGAGCAGGCCTACTCTGGCCGATGTGGCTGGGGTGGTGGTTGGCACACTGTGCCTGATCCCATTCCTGTATGCGCTCTGCGTGGTGCTGGGGGTGTGGCCATGAACACACAACACACACCGGATACCGCTGAACTGAAGCGGTTGGCGATGGCCGCTACGCCGGGGAAGTGGGTCTA
>JACCDP010105167.1_pt1 | contig 33036 bp, 29 predicted proteins | sample 7445841 | NCBI WGS metagenome assembly JACCDP01 (sample SAMN15323441, study PRJNA562643) | freshwater metagenome | isolation source: river surface water | place: USA:Blue River Watershed | collected 2017-08-17 | reverse complement strand
GTTGAATCTTTAGCGCGTTCGCCTTTAGGCACTTCCATCATTTGTTTGATGTTGTTACCGATCTTGTAAGGTAAAAAATCCCAAGCTGGCAAAAACATGTTACAATAAATTGTAAAGATAAGCGAAGCCAAAGTCGCCACTATCATGGCATTGATACTGAACAAAGGCGAAAACAGAGGCACAATTTGTTTGTGCTTGAATACAATGATCAGAATAAAGAACAATAGTATAATGTCTTTATAAAACGAATGCCAAGGTTTAAGTTTTATGAAATCACCAAAACAACCACAGTCAGTTACCTTATTATAATAAGCGCTGTACCAAGTTAAGAAGGTAAAGAATACAATGACTGCCAACAACAAGTAACTGGTCCATTTCGATTGCCAGCCAATCAATAAGGCAAAACCCAAAACCACTTCAAGCACACACATGAAAATAGATAAAGACAAAGCATAAGGCTTCATCCCTCTAAAAAAACCAACCCAGAAACTATCTTGATTGACGAATTCATAAACAGCCACGCGTTCAGACACTTCATGTTTACTTTTGTCAGAAATAGTGAATGACCAATCTTTATTAAGGCCTTTATTATTTTTTTGATGTTGTGCTGTGGCACTTAAATGAATATTGACTGTTGGCAAGTCTGATGCAGAATCAACTGTTGCGCCTTTTTCTAAAGGATAAAACATATTGAACACGACCGAGCCATTTTTAAGCACGAAAATTTCCGACCCATAGGTTGAATCCACATCGCCTTCAAATAACTCCATTCTTGGAGTCGATTGATTGAATTCGATGCTCACAAAACTATCTCTGCTGTTAAAGGTATTTTCAAAACGTTCATCCGAACCAAAGTTATCTGAAACACGCAAGTTCAAAGTGTCTTGTGGCGACTGAAAACTTGACGCAAACACATCAAAATACTCATTGAATTTTATACCTGTACCTTTGGGGTCATTGCTTTTAATGATCCCTGAAAAAATAAATAAGCAAGCGACTAAGATTCTTGAAATGTTGGTCAATAGTTTCATAGTGTTTAATCTTGTTTTTGGTGAATGGTAATCAAGGCAAAAATGGCGTAATTCATCATGTCTTGGTAATTAGCGTCTATCCCTTCGCTCACAATAGTGGCGCCGGCATTGTCTTCAATTTGTTTGGTTCTATTGATTTTCATCAATATTAAATCGGTAAAGCTGCTAATGCGCATTTCTCTCCATGCCTCGCCATAATCATGGTTCTTTTTGATCATGAGTTGTCTGGTGGCTTCGAGTTCATGGTCATACAAATCCATAATCTCTTTAACAGATTTGGTTTCTGTTTGACCATAGTACTTCAATTGCATTAAGCCTATAATGGCATAATTGTAAATGCCAATGAATTCATCTTCAATCCCCTCTCCAACTTTTGTAACGCCTTTTTCTTCAAGACTGCGAATTCTAAGCGCTTTAATCATGATTTGATCGGTTACACTTTTTGGTCTTAGTATGCGCCAAGAATCACCATAATCTGTGTTTTTTTTCTCAAACAGATCTCTGCATTGCTTGATTTCTTGATTGTATTGTTGAAGCGTTATTTCCACGATTAGCCGTTAATGTTTACATTTGCAAATATATCCAATGTTGTCAGAATACAAACCCCTTTCAATTAAAATAAACCACAAACTACACACCATTGACCAAGCCTGGATAATGGGTATAGTGAATACGGGAATGGATTCTTTTTACGATGGTGGCAAATACCATACCATTGATGCCGCATTACGATTGTGCGAAAAACACATAACAGAAGGCGCTAAAATCATTGACATCGGCGGACAAAGCAGCAAACCGGGCGTTCAATTTGCTAGCACAGAAACTGAAATCGCAGCCACCGCCCCTGTGATTGAGGCCATTAAAAAACGATTCCCAAATACGATTATCAGCATTGATACTTTCAGATCTGAAGTGGCCTATGAAGCTATAAATGCAGGTGTAGACATCATCAACGACATTAGTGCTGGAGACGATGATCCTCAAATGCTAGACATAGTAGCTCAGCATCAAATGACTTACATTGCTATGCATAAAAAAGGGGTTTCAAGCACTATGCAAGAGCATCCACATTACAACAATGTGAGCCAAGATGTATTTGAATATTTTAAAACGAAAACTGAGCTGTTTGAAGAGAAAGGCATTGAAAATTACATCTTAGACCCAGGGTTTGGCTTTGGTAAAACACTTGAACACAATTACCAATTATTTAATCATTGGCCTAAATTAATGGCTTTTAATGTGCCTATTTTAATAGGGGTATCTAGAAAAAGTATGGTATACAAATTACTTGGCACTACTGCAGAGCAGGCTCTCAACGGCAGCACAGCTCTTCACAGTATTGCACTTTTGCAGGGCGCACATATATTAAGGGTTCATGATGTAGCACCGGCTCAGGAATGTTTGAAACTGATTCAACAATTGAAAAATACAGTATAAAAACATAAATTTGTTGTATGAATATGAATGAGATCATAGAAGCTTTTAAACACCTTGATCCTACCATGCAAGCCCTATTGGCCACAACCTTTACATGGTTTTTAACGGCTTTGGGCGCCAGCGTCGTTTTAGTATTCAAAGACATGAGCCGCAAATGGCTTGATTGTCTGTTGGGATTTACCGGAGGTGTGATGGTGGCTGCCAGTTTTTGGAGCCTATTAACCCCTGCAATTGAGATGTCAACCGAACAATACTCCAAAGCTTGGTCATGGGTTCCAGCAGCAGTCGGGTTTATTACAGGTGCAGGATTCATTTACATCATTGATAAAATCATTCCCCATTTGCACATCCATGCAGAAATGGAGGAAAAAGAAGGTTTGAAAACCACTTGGAACAGAACCATATTGTTGGTACTGGCCATTACCATGCACAACATCCCTGAAGGTTTGGCCATAGGCGTATCATTTGGTGCAGTAGCCATGGGAGACCCTCATTTTACTCTAGCAGCAGCAGTAGCCTTAACCATAGGCATAGGCATACAAAATTTCCCGGAAGGCATAGCTGTAGCAATGCCCTTAAGGCGCCAAGGCATTAGTCCCTTAAAAAGTTTTTGGTGGGGCCAATTGAGCGCTATTGTAGAACCTGTAGCTGGCGTGATTGGTGCTGTAGCAGTGATATATGCGCAACCGATCTTGCCCTATGCTTTATCTTTTGCTGCAGGTGCAATGTTATATGTAGTGGTAGAAGAAGTGATTCCAGAAACACAAAGAGACAAATACGCTGACTTTGCCACTATGGGCTTTGTGCTTGGCTTTGTGATCATGATGGCCCTTGATGTGGGTCTTGGTTAAGCCTCACTATGAGTGTCTTTAAACACTATTCCCAAGCTACTTAATTCCTTTAAGACTGGTTCGTATATCGATTGGCACATCGGTGCTATGACCCCTCTTTCTTGAAAGGCTTTTTCGAGTATTAATTTAACCCCAATAGCCAAAGGCAATCCGACTGTTTTAGCCATAGCCGTTTTATGAGCATCCTCTCCTTTTAACACCAAACTACTGTAATGATGATAAGCTTTACCATGAAGTGTATATGCCACATCGTGCAGCATAACCACGAGGTCTTTATCTGTTGCTCTCAAGGCCCATTTTTGGACCAAAATGGCTTCTAAAATATCTGCTGCACAGCCTTGTAATATTGGCAATGGCTGATCAGACAAACAACCAATGTATAACAATTGCTTGCATAAAATCTCATCGCCATGAACAAAATTCAGCAAGTCCATTTCTGATTGTATTGACCAATTGGCCACCTGCTGATAGAAATCTCGCAAGTTTGAATTGGGAGCAAATGCATAAATCTTGTTAGTATCAGTCAAGCCTAAATCTATGAGGGTACTCCATGCTTTGCAATAGCCCGGTTTTCTAAAAGTGCCTCTTAACAAATCGGCTACATCATCGAGACCGTAAAGGGTTTTATAAGAGACTGAATCCCTGTTGGCATAAGCTTCTAACAAGCCATAACCTGGCACCTCTATCAATTGTATGGTCTTAAAAACAGCCTGATAGGTTAATGCTTTTTGTTGATGATCTTGCAAGTACAAGGCCTCTCCACCTTGAGCAGCCAATATCACATTTCTAGGATTCCATGAAAATTTATACCGCCAAGGATTATCGCCGTCGTCTTCATCTGCAACCAAGCCGCCACAATAACTTTTGAAGCCGGTAATTTTTCCGCCTTTTTGTTTAATCTGATCAAACAAATGCATGGCACTCATATGGTCTATACCTGGATCCAAACCCATTTCGTTCAAAAAAATCAAATCATGCTGTTTGACTTCTGCATCAAGGGCTTTCATTTCTGGAGAAATATAAGAGGCGGTAGCCAAATGGGTCTTGTGTTTCAAACAAAGCTTAGCTACTTGAATGTGCAAAAAGGCAGGCAACAATGACACCACTACTTGAGCCGATTGGATATATGGCTCAATGGCTGACTCATTTTGAATAGATAACTGTAAATATTGAATTCCTGTTATATGGCTTAAACTGTGTTCAATGGCACTGGTATTTTGATCACAGACTAAAATTTGATATGAATGACTTTGGGCATACAGGTGTAAATACTCAATCAAATACAAACTTGAGCGCCCGGCACCTATTACAAGTATCTTGTTCACACAACGAATATACTGCCTTTCGGTTGAATTCATAAAATTCTCTGATCAATATCAGCCATGCTTGAGAACAAGTTTTGTGTTTAATTGTTAATATTGCAGACGTATGAAAGAAAAAATTGCCATCATTGGGGGCGGATTAAGTGGATCATTATTGGCCATTTGCCTAGCTAAAAGAGGATTTACTGTAGACCTTTTCGAAAGAAGAGGCGACATTAGAAAAGGACAAGCAGAAGCAGGCAGATCCATCAACTTAGCCCTTTCTACCAGAGGCATTGACGCTTTAGAAAAAGTGGGTTTAGCAGACAAAGTACTCAACGATGCCATTCCAATGAATGGTAGAATGATGCACAGCACTCAAGGGGAATTGACTTACCAACCTTATGGCAAACAAGGCCAATACATTAATTCTGTTTCAAGGTCTTTGTTGAACATTAAATTATTAGAATTAGCTGATGCCTATGATAACGTCAACTTGTATTTTAAACACAAGTGTACTGATGTTGATTTAAATGCTAATACAGCTGTGCTTGTGGACGAAAACGGCAACAGCAAAACCATCACAGCTGATATCATTTTTGGCTCAGATGGCGCTTGGTCTGCGGTGAGAAATGAAATGCAAAAAACCAATCGTTTTACCTATTCTCAAACCTATGAGAACTATGGTTATAAAGAATTGGAAATTGTACCAGGCCCAAACAACAGTTTTCAAATAGAAGAAAATGCTTTACACATTTGGCCAAGAGGCGAGTTCATGATGATTGCTTTGCCAAATCCTGGCGGCAACTTCACTTGCACACTTTTCTTACCTTACGAAGGGCCTAATAGTTTTGAAACTTTAAAAACAGATGAAGCGGTTGAAGCCTTCTTTAAACAGTATTTTGCTGATGCTATTAGCTTGATGCCAAACTATATTGAAGACTTTAAAACCAATCCAACAGGCAGCTTAGCCACCATTCGCTGCAACCCATGGGTACACAAACACTTTGCCCTTATCGGCGATGCTGCTCACGGTGTCATTCCATTTTACGGACAAGGTATGAATTGCAGTTTTGAAGATGTTAAAGAGCTTGATGAAATCATTGAAGCACATTACCCAAATTGGGATAACATCTTACAATCATACCAAGAGGCCCGCATTAAAAACGCCAATGCCATTGCTGATTTGGCTTGTAAAAACTTTGTTGAAATGAGAGACTTGGTGGGCAGACCAGAATTCATGCGCTTCAAAAAAATAGAACATGATTTGTGTGAATACTATCCAGACTTATACAAGAGTCAATACGAGTTGGTGTCGTTTGCAAAAACGTCGTACAAATATGCTCAAGACATGGGGTATAAAAACGAAGCTTTGATTGCCCATATCATGCAAAATGATTTAGACAAAGAGATTCAAAATGCTGACCGCATTAAGCCTTTAATTCAACAATACATCGCTTAAACTAGAGGGCAGCCATAACGCCGTCCCAAAGGGCTCTTCGGCTTTCTAACGCTCTAATAACATAGCGCTCTGCTTCCGCCCATTTTAATGGATCATTTTCGCATAAATCTTCCGTCATAGCAATGGCTAAATGGCTGTGGTGATCGCCATCTACTTCAATATGTCTTTCTAAATAGTATTTAAAGACCGCTAATTGATTCGGCAATTTCTCTGACAAATCTTTAACCAAGGCCATGAACATTTCTGGTATAAGATCTTCGCGACCAAATGTAAACACAGCTGCAATCACATGCGGTTTTTGGCAATTGACTACTTCAAACGTAAAACTCAAAAAAGTCTTAACCGACTCGGGAATATTAGATTCAGACAAGGCCTGATCGATAGATTTACCGGCTTGTATTGCTTGCATCAATGCGTGAATAGCAGAGGCATCTGCGCCCACTTGTTGCATGGCTTTAAGATACAACTCAAAATGACTCATTCTCTGGCCCTGCTCATCTACATCAGATTCTTCTCCAACTACAATTTCATTGATTAAAAATCTGGCATTGGCATTGCCAACTGGTCTCCAAGGCAAGGTGGTACAGGTTAAATGAATTTGTAAAGCTTTTAAAAGCGACATAAAATCCCAAACAGCAAATACATGGTGCTGCATGAGTTTTTGAATATCTTCTAAACTTTGAACCCTATTATACAAAGGGTGCTGAACAACGGTTTGTCTGACGGATTGTATATTGTTTTGTAAGTGTTTAATTTCTGGTGTCATCTGAATTTTGGAACAAAAATAAACCGCTTTTGTTTAATACAAAGTCTTGATTTTGTCAAAAAAATCTGGAAAAGATTTGGAGACATCTTCAATGGCATCCAATTGTACTTGACCAACAAAAGCCAATAAGCTACATGCCATGATTATGCGGTGATCCTTATACGCTTTCACTTGAAACAATGGATTAGGATTAACCCCATTCGTGACTTTTAATGTTTGCGCATCTGCAGACAACTCATAGCTTAACCCATAGGGCGCTAAGTTGCTGAGCATTGCCTGCAAGCGATTGCTTTCTTTGTGTATCTGATGGGCCAAACCCGAAAACAGAACTTGCCTTTGACTAACTGCACACAAGGCCAACATGACAGGAAAAAGATCAGGCGTTGAAGTCAAATCAAAATGCAACAAACTTGATTCAATAGCAGCGCCTTGGGTTTTGAATACTTTTAAGCCAACTGGTGAATCAGCGCAATGTACACCCCAAGCTTTCATGTATTGAGCAACAACGGCATCACCTTGCGCTGAACTTAATGTTAAATTTGGCAAGCTAATTTCAGCCTGCTCAGATAAGGCAGCCCAAGCTAAAACAAAAGCCGCTGAACTCCAATCAGCCTCTATGGTTTTGGGCAAGTCATCAGCAAACAGATTTCTGGAAGAGACTTGAATTTGCTCTGGCTTTATTTGTTCTACTTTAGCTACTGACTTTAAGCACTGTTGAGTTAATTTGGTATAGGTTGATGAAACCGCTTGTCCAACACAGTTAATGACAAGACCATGCTCGAAATAGGGCGCAATCAAGAGCAAAGCACTTAAAAACTGACTGCTCTCATGCACTTCAATTTGAGTAGTAGTGGCTTGATGATTAACCGCCTTTTTAACCCTCAATGGCAATTGATAAGCTTGCTCCAAAAATTCAAACTCTGCACCCAAAATTTCCAGAGATTTCAACAAGGCTTTGATTGGTCTTTCAGACAAACGCTTACTTCCCAATATAACCCCATCAATACCCTTGAATGCGGCATAGGCCAAAAACAACCTTAAGGGTGTTCCGGCATCTTTAAAATCGTATTCAGTTGATTGATGACTCAGGTGTTGATGCAAACATTTAACATCATTGCTCCAAGCGGCATCATAGGGATATAAAGCCTGCCCTTGCAAAGCTTGTAAAATCAATAAACGATTGGCAATACTCTTAGATACAGGCAAGTTCAAACTTCCCTTTAATCGAACAGATGGCATTGGTCCTAAGCTGTACATGCAATCACAAAGATAAAGCAAATAAAGACTGCAGCAGCAAGCCAAACGCATTTGTTAAAAAATATGTATTTTCGCATGTGAGCATGAAGACAATAGGCATAATTGGGAATGGCAGTTGGGCAACCGCTTTAATCAAAATTCTTTGCAACAACGCGCATTCAAAATCCATCACATGGTGCATGCGATCCGATGCAGATGTTGAATTCATTCAACAATACGGTCACAACCCAAGGTATTTGAGCGATGTCATGATTGACCTCAAAACGGTTCAACTTTGCACTGACATTACCGCTTGCATACAAAACAATGACATCATTTTATTGGCAGTGCCCTCAGCCTTTGTGCATGATACTTTAAAAGATTTGCCTAAAGATTGCTTCAAAAACAAAACCTTGATTTCTGCGGTGAAGGGCGTTATTCCGGAAACCCATCAAATCATGAGTCATTATTTTGAAAGTGAATGGCAAATGGACGCTAAACAAATTGCTGCCGTGAGCGGCCCCTGCCATGCTGAAGAGGTGGCTATGGAAAAACTGAGTTACCTCACCATTGCCTCAACTGATCAGAGCACAGCAGACCACATTGCTCAATTATTTGACTGCCATTATATTTTAACCAAAACCACTAATGATATTTACGGCATTGAATACGCCGCAGTTCTGAAAAATGTTTACGCTATTGCTTGTGGCATATGCCATGGCTTAGGCTATGGTGACAACTTTCAATCGGTATTGGTCTCGGCTGCATCAAGAGAAACCGAACGCTTCATTGACGCCAGTCATGAAATCCACCGCGACGTTAAAGAGAATGCCTATTTAGGCGATTTATTAGTGACTGCTTACTCTCAATTCAGTCGCAACAGAACTTTTGGCAACATGCTGGGCAAAGGCTACACTGTAAAAAGCGCACAAATGGAGATGAACATGGTTGCTGAAGGGTATTATGCCACCAAAACCATGAAAGAAATCAATGACAGCATTCAGGCCTACACCCCTATTTTAAATGCGGTTTACAGCATCATTTACGAAAAAGCCAATGCTAAAAACACCATGGCCAAATTGACCCAAGAATTGATATAATGCCCATCATAGACAATAAAGACATTGCCAATTTACTCAACGAGTACAGCCAATTGTATGAGTTGCATAACGGCAATCCATTTAAAGTCAAATCTATTGCGGCGGCGGCCTTCAACATCAAAAAAATACATGAGCCTTTGACAGAAATGTCTTTAGAAACGCTCAGCTCTCATCCTCAGATTGGCAAATCCATGGGACCAAAAATCCATGAATTGATTCAGACTGGCCACCTCGCAGAACTAGACGAACTGATTGCACAAACCCCAGAAGGCGTTAGAGCGATCTTAAGTATCAAAGGTTTAGGCCCTAAAAAAGTAGAAACACTTTGGCGCAATTATAATATTTGCAGCATTGCTGATTTACTCGACGCTTGTCGCGAAAACCGTTTAGTTGAAATCAAAGGTTTTGGCTATAAAACACAAGCTCAAATTCAAAGCAATATTGAATTCAAATTCAACAACGAAGGCAAATTCCACTGGGCTAAACTCCAAGGATTGGTTACCTTTTTAAACGAAGTCTTCGAACACAGTACGCTGGTTCATCAATACCAAGTTGCAGGCGATTACCGCCGATTAAATGACATTGTTGAAACGCTTGAATACGTAGTTGAATGTAAAGATGGCAAAGCGCTGCTTGAACAAATTTGTAGCTCTGAAAACTTTAAAGCTGAATCGGAAAACGCCACAAGCATTAGCTGTTGGTATATCGACTCTGTTAAAGTCCTCATTCACCTTTCAGACCGAACACATTTTGCTTACGATTGCATCAAGCACAGTGCCACCGAAGCCCATTTAAATCTAATCCATTTTGAGAAGGCCCAAGCCGCAGAAAACGAAACGGCCGTATATGCCTCATTAAACCTTCCCTACATTATCCCTGAATGGCGCGAAGGCTTAAAGGAATTAGAAAAACTTGAGCTGCAAGACGAGTTGATAAAAGTGGCTGATTTAAAAGGGTGTATTCACAACCATAGCACCTACAGCGACGGCATTCATACTTTAGAGGAAATGGCGGTATATGCTCAGCATATGGGCCTTGAATATTTAGCCATTTGCGACCATTCTCAAACGGCTGCTTATGCAGGTGGTCTTAGACCTGAAAAGGTGTTAGAGCAATGGCAAGAAATAGATAAGCTCAACCAAAAACTAAGCCCCTTTAGAATTCTAAGAGGGATAGAAAGTGACATCTTAAACGATGGTCAATTAGACTACAACGACGACCTATTAAAACTATTTGATATTGTTGTGGCCAGCGTCCACAGTCCTTTATCAATGAGCCTTGAAAAAGCCAATGCCAGATTAAGCAAAGCCATTGAAAATCCTTACACGGATATTTTAGGGCATCCTACCGGAAGGCTATTGCTCTTGCGCAGTGGTTACCCAATTGATCATGCCTACATCATTGATGCCTGTGTGGCCAATCAAGTCGTAATAGAATTGAATGCACACCCCTACCGCCTTGATTTAGATTGGCGATGGATAGATTACGCCATCAACAAAGGAGCATTCATTAGCATCAACCCCGATGCCCACCAAAAAGAGGGCATGAATGACATGGTATATGGCGTTCAAGTGGCGCGCAAAGGTTATCTAACACCAAAGCATTGTTTGAATGCTATGGACTTGAATCAGCTATTAACATTTTTAAGCCAAAAAAGACAACGCAGAGCATGAAGATTTTGGTATTAAGATTTAGTTCCATTGGCGACATAGTATTATGCTCTCCTGTTGTAAGGTTATTAAAAACTGCTCAGGCTGATACCATTGTTCACTTTGCCACTAAAGCCAACTACGCTGCATTACTCAACAACAGCCCCTATATTGATGCCGTTAAGTTACTTGAGAACAACGAGGCCGCATTTATACAATCGCTAAAAGCTGAAAACTATGATTTAATCATAGACCTTCACCACAATTTAAGGACCTTAAAAATCAAATGGGCGCTAGGTGTCAAAGCTTATTCATTCAATAAATTAAATTGGGCAAAATGGCTCATGGTGAATTTCAAAATCAACCGTTTACCCCAACAACATATTGTTGATCGTTACATAGCAACGCTTAAACCTTTAGGCATTGTTAACGATGGCAAAGGCTTAGATTTTTTCATTCCTGAACAAACAGACATAAGTCAACTCCATTTACCAAATCATTACACCGTTTATGCATTGGGCGGTCAACACGCCACCAAACAATTGCCTTTGAACAAACAAATAGAATGGCTCAACAAACACCCTGAACCTGTTGTATTAATTGGTGGCAAAGAAGACTCAGCTGCGGCTGAAGCTTTGCGCAATGCTTGCTCAACAAGTAAGACCATTGTGAATGTATGTGGTCAAGTCAATTTGATGCAAAGTGCTAAAATCATAGCAATGGCTGATTTGGCATTAAGCCATGATACCGGCATGATGCACATTGCCGCTGCCCTAAAAAAACCTATTCACAGCGTTTGGGGCAATACGATTCCCGCCTTTGGCATGACACCATACTACCCAGAAGGTTCTGAGATTCATCAAAAACAATTTGAAGTGGCCAATTTAGCCTGCAGACCCTGTTCTAAAATCGGTTTTGCTGCTTGCCCTAAAAAGCATTTCAATTGCATGAACATGCAAACTTTTGAATAAAAAAAATCCGCTCTTTTCAGAACGGATTTCATTATTGAATAATCAAAAAGCTTAAGCCAATGGTTGGATATCGCCTACCATATCTTCAGGCTTCACCCAAGCATCAAATTGCTCATTGGTCAATAACCCTAGATCTAGCGCAGCTTGTCTTAAACTGGTATTTTCCTTGTGTGCTTTCTTTGCAATTTTAGCAGCGTTTTCATAACCAATATGGGTATTTAAAGCGGTCACTAACATCAAAGAATTTTCTAATTTATTTTTGATCTCTGGCAAATTAGGCTCTATGCCTGCTGCGCAATTCACATCAAAACTCAAGGAAGCTTCCCCTATTAATCTAGCAGATTGCAATACGTTGGCAGCAATCATTGGCTTGAACACATTCAATTCAAAATGGCCATTAGAACCACCAATGGTAACCGCAACATCATTGCCCATAACTTGAGCGCATACCATGGTTAAAGCCTCACATTGAGTAGGATTTACTTTACCCGGCATAATGCTACTACCTGGCTCATTGTCAGGAATTAAAATTTCACCAATACCACTTCTTGGTCCTGAACTTAACATTCGGATGTCATTAGCGATTTTCATCAAACTAACCGCCACACGTTTTAAGGCAGAATGTAATTCAACCATGGCATCGTGAGCAGCCAAGGCCTCAAATTTATTTTCAGCGGTAACAATTGGCAAACCAGATAATTCAGCAATGGTTTTAGCCACCAACTCTGAATAACCTTTTGGCGTGTTGATACCAGTCCCTACAGCAGTACCTCCTAAAGCGATTTCGCTGGCAGGCACTAATGCACGGTTAATACAATCGATACCATTTTTCAACTGTTGTACATAGCCTGAGAATTCTTGCCCTAAAGTTACAGGGGTGGCATCCATAAAGTGGGTTCTACCAATTTTAATGATGCTCATGAAGTCTCTTGACTTGTGCTTTAAAGTGGTTTTTAAAGCTTGTAAACCAGGGATGGTATAGTCGATTACTTGCTTATAAGACGCAATGCTCATAGCCGTTGGGAAAGTGTCATTACTTGATTGTGATTTATTGACATCATCATTGGGATGCAGCACTTTCACTTCGTCTAAAAGCGAACCGCCTTGCATCACATGTGCTCTATTGGCAATCACTTCATTGACGTTCATGTTACTTTGAGTACCACTACCAGTTTGCCAAATCACCAATGGAAATTGATCGTCTAATTTACCCTCTAAAATTTCATCGCAAACTGAACAAATCAAATCGCATTTGGTTAAAGACAATACCCCTAATTTGTTATTGGTAATGGCTGCGGCCTTTTTAAGGATAGCAAATGCTCTAATGATCTCAATTGGCATTTTTTGATTACCAATTTTAAAATTTTGAAGTGAGCGTTGGGTCTGAGCACCCCAATAAACATTGGCTGGCACTTTCACTTCACCCATGGTGTCGCGTTCGATTCTGAATTCTTGTGCGGTTTGCATAATTGAAAAATATGCTGCGAATTTATAGAATTCTAGACTAAAAACCACTGCAAACTGAGCAAGATTATAAATCATCTCTGCCTCGATTTCATCAGTTTTTTTGATTATGTTTGCGAAAGATGATCGCATTCCAACAAGCTTCGGTATTATGGGCATTGTGGCTGTTGGCCATACCAATCGTTATTCATCTATTCAATTTCAGACGTTACAAAAAAATCATCTTCACCAAGGTTGATTTTTTAACGCAAATCGAACAAAGTAGTCAAACCGGCAATGTGCTCAAAAAACGACTGATTTTATTGAGTCGCTTGTTGGCTTTGTCTGCCTTAATTTTGGCCTTTGCTCAACCCTATATCCCGCTTAAATCAGTCAATCCGCGCAAAGGACAAACAAGTGTATCAATTGTTTTAGACAATAGCTACAGCATGAACCTCCCTGGCACTGAAGGACCATTGCTTGAAGGGGCCAAAAACAGAGCAAGAGCAATTGTAAATGCTTCTGACCGCTCAAGTCAATTCAACATTATAACCGCAGATTTGAATGCGGAATATTTACATTTTACCAATCAAGCTACATGCTTACAATGGATAGATGCCATTAAAATCACTGAAAATAGTTTCCCCCTAAAGCAACTGTTATCTGTTCAAGCCAACAGTTTAAAACCTTATGGCAACAATGGTGTAGCCTATTGTATCTCTGACTTTCAAAGCGCTCAAACTCAAAACCTAATGGCTACTGAGTCGAGCATTTGGATAAAAGTAAACGGCAGTAATAGCAGCAATTTCGCCATAGACACTGTGGCTTTGAGCAATCCAATCATTCAGGCCAATCAGGCCATTGAACTGACTATAGGGGTAAGCAATTACAGCAATGAGAACAGTCAAGATTTGCCTATCGAACTATGGGTAGATGGCAAACCCAAAGGCGTAGCAAGCGCCACTGTGAATCGTTTTACCAAAGCCAATACCAACTTGCAATTTGTAGTTGAAACGGGAGGTATTCACTACTGCGAACTCAGATTACCTGGCGACCAAATGCCCACAGACGACCGTTTATATTTCACGCTAAACCTAAACCAAACCTACAGTGTTGCGAGTATTGAACAAAGCAACTCCCCTAATAATATCAGAGCCCTGTTTTCAAACAACCCTGGCTTTGATTTTAAAGTATATTCTAGCAACAGCATCCCCTATCAATCTTTTGCAGACCACGACTTGATCCTACTCAATCAATTGGACAAAATCGAAACAGGCTTTTTATCTGAATTGCTTCGATATATGGCATCAGGGGGTTCTATTATGGTTTTCCCTCAACCCAATCAACCTTTCGGCGGCTATAAAACCTTATTGAACAGCCTCGGATCAGATGTCAAAGAGGCAGCTGTCATCAATCCGCAATTGACACTAGACATTGCTAAAGAGCATCCATTGTTCCAAGGCATTTTCAATCAAAACACACAAAGTAAGCAATGGCCTCAAGTGCAACGTTATTTCGCTTTCAACAGCCAAGCTGCCAGACCAATATTACAACTCTCAGACAAGACCGTTGTATTCGCTGATTTCAAACAAGGCAAAGGCCATTGTTATGTATCTGCTCTTCCACTAGACAATAGCTTTAGCGAGCTCCCTAACCATGCCCTCATAGTACCCATTTGTTTGAGAGCCGCCATGTTAGCGGCCTATCAATTGCCACTTTATTACCAATGTAACACTATGGCCAATATTGAAACAGGACTGCCTTTTCAAGCCGAGCAATCTCTCATTTTACAACACCCCAATTACCAAATGATGCCTGAAGTTATTAACAACAACGGGCAATTGTGTCTGAATACCAATGGCGAAATCAAAACAGCAGGCAGCTACAATTTAAGCACCAAACAAGCCGACACCAAGCTTATGGCTTTGGCCTTTAACTTTGACCGAAGCGAAAGCGACACAAGAGCTTTGAGCGATCAAGCCTTTAATGAGCTGACTGAGCGACTTGGTGTAAAATCTTATTTGGGCAGTGCAGAGGCTTTACAAGCTCAGCTTTCAAAACTTGAAAATGGCAAACCATTGTGGAAATGGTTAATACTTTTTTCTTTGTTATGTCTGTTGATTGAAATACTTTTGATAAGATTTTTCAAAAACCATGTCAAGCTTTCTGCTTAAGAATATACAAATCAACGATCTCAATTCTAGCCTTCATGGCCAACTAGGCGACTTAGGTGTTCAAGATGGCGTCATTAAAGCCTTTGGTATTGATGTTAACGAAGCTGAATACCAACACATCATTGAATTCAGTGGCTGTTATTTAAGCCCAGCTTTTGTTGACCTTAGATGCAACAGTTCAGACCCTGGCTATGAATACAGAGAAACCAATCAGACTTTAGCGTCTTCAGCATTTGCCGGAGGTTATAGCCAAGTAGCTGTATTACCCAACAGCTTACCTTGTAGACAAAGCAAAGGCGACATTGAAAACTTAAAACACCAAAGTCAACATTTACCAGTTCAATTATTGCCAATAGGGGCTATTTGCACTGATCTTAAGTCTGATGATTTAACGGAGATGTATGACATGAAACAACATGGAGCAGTTGCCTTTTCAAATGCCAACTATGCCATAGCCAATATTGGCACGATGAGCAGAGCCTTGCAATACAGTAAAACCTTTGATGGCCTATTGTACAGCTTTTGCCAAGAGACCGATTTAACCCAAGGCGCTTATGTGGCTGAAGGCCCAATCGCTGTTAGCTTAGGCTTAAAGGGCATGCCTCAAATGTCTGAATACTTAATGGTTCAGCGCGACATCGAGCTTGCAGATTACCACCAATGCAAAGTGCATTTTTCTAAAATCAGCACTGAAAAATCAGTTGAATTGATCAGACAAGCCAAAGCTCAAGGCATTGCCGTTACGTGCGATGTTGCGGTTATGAATTTAGCCTTAACAGACGAAACCATTATGGATTTTGATAGCCATTTAAAACTCAACCCGCCTTTGCGTCAAGCCAATGATGTAAAAGCCTTATGGGAAGGTTTACGCGATGGCACCATTGATGCCATTTGCAGCGATCACCATCCACAAGACATAGAACGCAAACAATTGGAATTTGAATATGCTGCGTATGGCGCCATCAGCATTCAGATAGCCTATTCAATTGCCGTTGAAGGCCGCAACAGATTTTGCCCTCAACTCAGCGATGATGTATTATTGAGCAAATTCAATCAAGGCCCAAGAGCAGTTTTAGGCTTAAGCCCTTGCACGATTGCAGAAGGTCAAAAAGCTGAGTTCACCATCATCAACCCACAGCACCAAACCATTTTGACCCGCCGCAACAACCGTTCTAAATCAGAAAATACTTACTACATGGATAAGCCACTGCCAAATTTCATTGAGGCAACGTTTAATGGGCTGCACCATGTCTTTAACAAAAACAACTAACATGCTTGATTTATCAATTGTCATTCCTTTATTGAACGAAAACGAATCTTTGCCAGAATTGGAAGCATGGATTGTTAAGGTCATGAATGCCCATTCATACAGTTACGAAATCGTATTTGTAGATGACGGCAGCACAGACAACAGCTGGGAAGTGATTCAAACCCTATCGGCTAAAAACCCAAACATAAGAGCCATTCGTTTTAGACGCAACTTTGGTAAATCTGCCGCCTTAAATATTGGCTTTGCAGAAGTTAAAGGCAAAGTGGTTATTACAATGGATGCCGACTTGCAAGACAGCCCTGATGAAATCCCTGGCCTTTACCAGAAAATCATGACCGAGGGCTACGATGTGGTGTCTGGTTGGAAGAAGAAACGCTACGACCCCATCACCAAAACCTTACCGACAAAATTATTTAATTGGGCCACACGCAAAATGAGTGGCATCTATTTACACGATTTCAATTGTGGCTTAAAAGCTTATAGTCACGCAGTGGTTAAGAACATTGAAGTATATGGCGAAATGCACAGATACATTCCGGTGATTGCCAAATCTGCGGGCTTCAAAAAAATTGGCGAACAAGTGGTTGAACACCGTGCTCGCAAATACGGCACTACCAAATTTGGTCTTAACCGTTTCGTGAATGGCTTACTGGATTTAATGTCGATATTCTTCATGGGCAAATTCGGCAAAAAACCAATGCACTTTTTCGGTTTGTACGGCCTAATTAGTTTTATCTTAGGCTTTAGCATTGCGATGTACATGTTGCTTGACAAACTTATACACATCATTCAACATGAACGCGCCCCATTGGTAGCTGAATCGCCTTTGTTTTATTTGGGTTTAGTCAGTATGATCATTGGTACTCAACTTTTTTTAGCTGGTTTTTTGGGCGAATTGATCAGTCGTTCGAGTGGAGACCGCAACCAATACGCCATAGCTGAAACCATTGGCATCGATGCATAAGAAAGTGGTTATAGTGGGCCCTGCCTACCCGCTCAGAGGAGGCTTAAGCACATACAACGAACGCTTGTGCAAAGGCTTATTAGACCAAGGCCATCAAGCCTCCATATTAAGTTTCTCTTTACAATATCCGAACATTTTGTTTCCGGGCAAAACCCAATACAGTACTGAGGCGGCCCCAGATGATTTAGCCATTCATACCGGCATCAATTCTATTAATCCTTTGAATTGGATCAAGATTGGACAGCACTACAAAAAGGCCAAGCCTGATGTAATGGTCTTCAGATATTGGATGCCTTTTATGGCGCCATGCTTGGGCACTATTGCCAGAATAGTTAAACGCAACGGCCATACAAAAGTCATGGCAATTGCAGATAACATTTACCCGCACGAAAAACATTTTTACGATCAAATTTGCACCAATTATTTCGTCAACAGTATGGATGCATTTATCACCATGAGCCAGTCTGTATTAAACGATTTAAAAACTTTGGTACCGCAAAAACCATCTCAGTACATTGCACATCCAATGTATGATAATTTTGGGGCCTTAATGGATAAAACGGCCGCCATTAAAGCGCTTGGATTAGACCCTCAATTCAAGTACTTATTATTCTTTGGCTTTATCAGAAAATACAAAGGTTTAGACTTACTATTAAACAGCTTTGCTGAAAGTCAATTGGCTCAAAGAGGGGTCAAATTGATCATTGCTGGTGAATACTACGAAGACCCTCAAGCAACTAAAGACCTCATAAAAACTTTGCAACTAACGGAAGCAGTTATTGAACGCAATGACTTTATTCCCAATGCAGAAGTGGCTACTTATTTTTCAGCAGCAGACATGGTGGTGCAAACCTATTTGAGCGCGACCCAAAGCGGCGTGACTCAAATTGCTTATCACTTTAATAAACCCATGTTAGTAACCAATGTGGGTGGGCTGGCTGAAACAGTGCCTCACAACAAAGTAGGCTATGTGTGTGAGCAAGACACCACAAGCATTGCCGCTGCCTTGAATGACTTCTACGACAACAATCGTGGCGAAGCCATGAGCCAAGCGGCCAATGATTTCAAAAAAGCATTTAGTTGGGATACCATTATCAACGCCATTACCGCCTAATTACTTTTGTGCCTTCTTGTAGAGGTATAAGGCCACCAGTAAGAAAATAAGGTTGGGAATCCATACGGCTATCATCGGATAGATTTTACCAGTGGTGCCATAGGTGTTGAAATACTGGATTAAAAACAAATAGAGGAAACTAATAAATATCCCTATGCCTAAATTAAGGCCTACCCCACCCCTTGATTTTTTGCTCGATACACAAACACCAATTACCGTTAAGATAAAGGTTGAAAAAGGCGCTGAAAATCGGCGATATTTATCTGTGATGTAATAATCTAAGTGGTCATTCCCTTTTACTTTTTCCTCAGCAATAAAGGCATTCAGCTCAAACAAATCAAAGGATTGCACGTCGTCTATGCGCCTAAAGAAGTCATCAGGGTTAAAAGGAATCATTGAATCCAAGAATTTACCTCTAGTAATGACTTGACTGCCATCGGCTTTGTAGTCTCTGATCAAATAATCCTCTAAGCGCCATTTGTCGGTTTTATGGTTCCAAGTAATGCGCCTAGCAAATAATTTACTTTGCAATTTGTGTTGCTTGTATTGTTCCAGAGACACCCCTTCTCCTATGCTGTCTGCCTTGCCAAAATACTCCACATAAAAATACATTTCAGGTCGAATTTGGGTATGCACATTATTGGTATAATCATCGTTGGTGTTTCGAATGTATTGGTTTTCAAATTCTAATCGCTTCTTATCTGAATGCGGTATAATGAAACCGTTTAAAAAGAAAGACAAAACCGACAAAAGACCTGCGGTAATGACATAGGGCCTTAGAAAGCGTTTGTAACTCACACCGGCAGACAGAGTGGCCACAATCTCGCTGCGTGAGGCCAATTTAGAGGTGAAAAATATGACCGATATAAAAATAAATACCGGACTAAACAGATTTAAAAAGAAAGGCACATAATTGAAATAGTACTTGAAAATGATTTCAGACATCGGAGCTTCTTTTTGTAAGAAATCATCGAGTTTTTCTGAAATGTCAAATACAATAATGATGATGATGAATAGGCTTAAGGTCACCACAAAAGTGGTTAAAAACTTTTTGATGATATACCAATCAAATGTTTTTAAAAACCGCATCATAGCCTTAGTTTCAATTGTTGTACCATTTTAGTTTTCCAAGTCGAAAAGGTATTGGCCAAGATGTGTTCGCGAGCGGTATTGACCAACCACAAATAGAAACTCAAGTTGTGCAAACTGGCCAATTGCGGGCCTAACATTTCGCCGGCCATAAACAAATGTCTTAAATAAGCCTTTGAATGTTGAGGCAAGTGTATGGGGTCTACAGGACTAAAATCCTTTTCCCATTTTTTGTTTTTAATGTTGATGCTGCCTTCAGAGGTAAACAACATACCATTGCGACCATTGCGCGTTGGCATTACACAATCAAACATATCTACCCCAAGGGCTATACATTCGAGTAAATTCTCTGGAGTTCCAACCCCCATTAAATACCTTGGTTTATCGGTTGGCAAAATCTGACAAACCACATCGGTGAGCTCATACATGATCTCTGCTGGCTCGCCTACACTTAATCCGCCAATGGCATTGCCCACCGCCTCTTTGGAGGCAATGTATTCTGCACTTTCTTGACGCAAATCTTTAAAGGTACTACCTTGTAAAATTGGAAACAATGCTTGTTCATAACCATACAAAGGCTCAGTATTATTAAAGCGTTGTTGGCAACGGTCTAACCAACGGTGGGTTAAATGCATACTTTTTTTAGCATACTCATAAGTGCTCGGATAGGGCGGGCATTCGTCAAAGGCCATGATGATATCAGCGCCAATTTGACGTTGTATATCCATTACATTTTCGGGTGTAAATAGATGTCTTGACCCATCAATATGCGATTGAAACTTAGCGCCTTCTTCAGTCAATTTGCGCCTTTCAGCCAAGGAATATACTTGGTATCCTCCAGAATCCGTTAAAATAGGTTTATCCCAATTAATGAATTTATGCAAACCACCGGCGGCATTCAAGACCTCTGTACCTGGTCTTAAATACAAGTGATAGGTATTGCCTAAAATAATTTGGGCTTTGATGTGGTGATTGAGCTGATCAAAATTGATAGCCTTCACACTGCCAATGGTACCCACCGGCATAAAGATAGGGGTTTGAATTAGACCATGATCGGTCTGAAGGGCGCCTGCCCGAGCCTTGCTATGGGTATCGGTATGTTGTAAATGAAACTTCAATTGTGGAATAAAAAGGAAATTTGAAACAATCTGGATTGAATGCGTTCAAAAGAACTTGAAAAAATATAAGGATCTGAACTGAGCATATTGGTAATGCTGTTGCTCATTTTGAATTCCGTAGAAATCATAGACCAAATACCATAGTGGTCATAGCCAAAACCATATTCGTAATAAAACGAATTGGCTTTAAACGCCACCATCGGCAAATTAGGCCCTCTCACAGTGGTTTCGTTGCTTTGAAAATCATGCGAGTAACGCAGCCCACCAATAACATAAAAACGGTGGTTTCTGTGTCTTACCGAGTGGTGCTTCAAAAGCAAACATTGGTTCAATGACACCGATTCTGTTTTAGCCGTTTGCGTGCGGTCTGCAAAAGTGAAGGTGAAATTCCTTTGAGAAAATTCAATTTGCGGCAGGTACCTAACCGTAAAATAACGCCCTATTCTATAGTCTGCAATACCGCCAAAATTCAGCCCTGAAAACCCCTCAACTTTAAGGTGTCTTACAGAATCTTTGGCATAAAAATCAGTTGATAACACATATTTGGCTTTGGCAAAATTGGGGGTTAAAGAAATCCCAAAATGCCATGGTCTTTGATCGTCATTGGGCCTATGCTCTTGAGCTTGGGCCGAAACAAAGCACATGCAGGCAAAGGTCAATATTATTTTATACCGGTGTACAAACTGCATATACCAAACGATAGCGATTTTACTTTGGTGGTTTTGAAGCCCAATTGGTTTAAGTGGTTTAAGAAATCTTGTCCGTCAGGGAAGTGTTTCACTGATTCAGGCAAATAGGTATAGGCTGATTGGCTTTTAGAAATCAACCTGCCCCATAATGGCAATATGACACTGAAATAAAATTGGTAAAGTTGCTTGATTGGAAAGGCTTTAGGTTTACTGAATTCTAATACCACCAACATGGCGCCTGGTTTAAGCACACGGTAAATTTCAGCTAAGCCTTTGTCAAGATTTTCAAAGTTGCGCACTCCAAATCCAACGGTACAAGCATCGAAACTATTGTCTTCAAACAATAATTTCTCACTATCTCCTTTCACCATACTGATCAAATGGTCGCAGCCTTTTTTCTGCATTTTGACTCTGCCCATACTCAACATCCCTTCGCTCAGATCAACGCCCACAATGGCTGTTGGGTTTAAGCTCAAAGCTTCGAGGGCTAAATCACCCGTGCCAGTAGCTACATCAAGAATGCGTTTAGGTTGCAAGGGTTTTAATTGGGCAATGGCTTTTTTGCGCCAGCCTTTATCAATCCCTAAAGACAAAAAGTGATTCAAAAAATCATAGCGTTTAGAGATGTTATCGAACATTTCTTCTACTTGTTCCTTCTTGCTTTTGTCTGAGCTTTGTATGGGTTTTATAGCGGTCAAGGTAAATATGCTTATTTTTGCGGTGATTAAAAAAGCAAAGATAATCATTTCAGCGCTTTTAACATACTACATGAAAGCAGAATTCAAAGGGTCCTATCCATCAACCAAAGTGCTTCCAAAAGAAGATTTTCCTGAGTTTGCCTTTATTGGCCGAAGCAATGTGGGCAAAAGCTCCTTGATCAATATGCTTTGCAACCATAAAGACCTTGCCAAAACCTCTTCAAAACCAGGCAAAACCCAACACATTGTTCGTTTTTTGGTCGACAATAGTTGGTACTTAATTGACTTACCGGGCTATGGTTATGCGAAAGTATCAAAAGCATCGAGGGCTGAATTTGGCGAATTGATTCAAAGCTATTTGCTAGAAAGAACCTTTATGCAATGTGTGTTTGTCTTGATAGACTCACGCATTCCACCTCAAAAAATCGATTTGGAATTCATTGAATGGTTGGGGGTATCAGGCATTCCATTTGCTATGGTCTTTACCAAAACAGACAAACTCAAACCTAAAGAATTAGACAGCCATTTAGCATTGTATCGTGAAACTTTATTAGCATCATGGGAAGAACTGCCAACAATGTTTGTCAGTTCAGCCATTGATAAAAAAGGTAAAGAGGAGATTTTAAGCTTTATCGCTGAGGTCAAAACCACTTTTTACAAAAATTTTTCGGAATAGATGCAACCATTTCAAAAAAGTGCAGTCTAACCCATTAAAACACCAATACATTTATGATGAATTACACTAGAATCCTCCGCATTGCAACCGTTATCGCTGCTATCGTATTGTTTACAGTCAGCAGTTGTAAAAAAGAAGCAGAAGTAATTGCCACTATAGACAACTACACTGCCGAGTCATTGATCAATCAAGCAAACGATCAGTACAATGCCCTGAATTACACTGAAGGCAATGATTCAACGCCTTATTACTCTGTTAATGATGGTATGCCAGAATTGTATACCTTAACAGAAGCTGACATGGACAGCGCTGGCTTCAAAAGAAATTTTCAAGAAAAGCGATTCTTTACTTGCTTAAAGAAATTAACGCTAACTGATTCTCAAGAACATATGTTAAGAAGAGCCATTAGAGCTTACGAATTATGTAAACGTGCAGATATGCTTGCCCACAAAGAGGCTTATGCTAAATTGTTGTTGAAAACAGAAAATGCGCGTAAAGAATATATTGCACAATTAAAAAATGGCACCATCACCAAAGCGCAATTTGAAACGAAGATGAAAGACCTTAAAGCCAGTTTTGAAACCGGCCTTAAGTTGATCAAAGATACCTACGCTAAACGTTTGGCAGCTTGCTGCGAAATATTTGTCAGAAAGGTTAAAGATATTTTAACCAAAGACCAATGGAAAGCGTTTTTAGATTGTTATAAGTAGTTGTTTTTTCATAATGCAAATAAAAGCCTCTGAGTAATCGGGGGCTTTTTTTATGTGTAAAAGGACAAAGACTTAAACTTGTTTTGAAAACCATTTAATTCCCTTAATTTTGCTCTAAGAAAACAAAATGAAAAGCTTATCAATATTAGCAAGTGTTGTTATTTTATCAATGGCAGCTTGCGGCGACAAATCAGGGTCTAAACCAACCCTTAAAAACATGGACGATTCTTTTGCTTATGCCTTCGGTGGTTACAGCGGTAGCATGTTGCACAATTTCAAAATCAAAGAAGTGAATTGGGAAATTTTCAAAGCTGCACTTGAGCAAGGTTTGAAAAACGGCGATAGCTCTTTGGCTATGAACAGAGAGACCATTGGTAAAATCTTAAACGACTACACCATTGAAGCACAATTCGGTGGCAACAAAAAGTTAGGCGATGATTTCATCAACAAACGCAAAAGCGATGGTTACTTCGTTAGCAAAACCGGTTTATTATTCAAACAAATCAAAGCTGGTAACGGTGTAAAACCTAATATCACAGACACAGTTGAAGTGCACTACACAGGCAAATTCATTGATGGTAAAATCTTTGATTCAAACGAAGGTAAATCTGCATTCAAAACCGCTTTAAATGCTGGCGCTATCAAAGGTTTCTTAGAAGCATTGAGCATGATGGAAGAAGGTTCTACAGCTGAAATCATTATTCCTTGGCAATTGGCTTATGGCCAAGAAGGCAGCAGAAACCCATACACTGGTGAAATGAGTATTGAGCCATTCACCACCTTGTGTTTCACGCTAACCCTTGACAACATCAAAAGATAATCATCACTTTTAAAAGTATTAAAGCCTCTGAGTTTCAGGGGCTTTTTTTATGTTCAATATTTAGAGATTTTTTGGACCACAGATTGTCTTCCATTGCTGAGCAATAGCACAAAGACGCCTGTTGGCCAGGTGGCTACACTGAGCTGCAGATTTACCCGATTGACTGAATTAAACAGTCTTTGTTCTATGACTTTGCCATACAAATCAATGACTTTAAAGTCCATGGACCCAGTCACTAAATCAGGATAAGACAGGTTGATGTGCAAATCGCTAAAAGGACCAACAGGCACAGGGAACACATCCATATCGAGCCCTGAACAGACCCCACTTGTATAGGTTCTTACACCATACACGTTAAAGGCTGTACATTCGTTGCGGTAGGTTAATTGGTTGCAACCACAAACAGGGTTGTATACAGGATCATTGCATTGAAACATGGCGTTGATTCTACTGGAATCTATGCAAGCCGTCCATTGGGCCTTGAGGCCAATTACATTGCCAAAACAAAGAATGCTGAGTAATATGTATTTAGATGGTTTCAAAACCCAAATATGGGTGTAAACAAGCCGGCATATTGATACCGTTTTCAGTTTGGTTATTCTCCAACAAACAGGCTACGATTCTTGGCAAAGCTAAAGCCGATCCGTTAAGCGTATGTACCAATTCATTTTTACCCTCTTTGGTTTTATAACGACACTTTAAGCGGTTAGATTGGAAGGTTTCGAAGTTAGAGGTTGAACTCACTTCTAACCATTTTTGTTGCGCACCGCTCCAGGCTTCAAAGTCATAGGTTAAGGCACTGGCAAATCCCATATCGCCTCCGCACAAACGCAAGATTCTAAATTTCAAACCTAGTTTTTGCATAAGGCCTTTCACATGTTCCAACATGCCTTCCAAGGCTTGGTAACTGTGTTCTGGCTTTGCTATTTGAACGATTTCAACTTTATCAAATTGATGCAAGCGGTTAAGGCCTCTCACATGGGCGCCGTAACTACCTGCCTCGCGTCTGAAACAAGGGGTGTATCCTACATTTTTTATCGGCAACTCTTCTTCTTTAAGAATAACGTCGCGGTAGATATTGGTAATAGGCACTTCAGCCGTTGGAATGGCGTAAAGGTTATCAAGAACAGCGTGGTACATTTGCCCTTCTTTGTCTGGCAATTGACCGGTACCATAACCACTGGCTTCGTTCACAAAAATGGGTGGTTGTACTTCGTAGTAACCTGCCTTTAAGGCTTCATCTAAAAAGAAATTGATGAGGGCTCTTTGTAATCTGGCCCCTTTGCCTGTGTATACAGGGAAACCGGCACCAGTAATTTTATTACCCAATTCAAAATCAACCAAACTGTATTGGGTAGTTAAGTCCCAATGTGGTTTTGGATCCGATGGCAATACCGGTTCTTCGCCCCATTCGAATACAACTTCGTTCTCTTCTGGGGTTTTGCCGTATTTCACTTGAGCGCTTGGTGCGTTCGGAATCTCATATAACTTTTGTAACAATTGTGCTTCAATGCTAGCCAATTGCGCTTCCAACTGTTTGATGTCTTCTTTTAATTGAAGAGACACTGCTTTTTGCGCATCTGCTTCGTCTTTTTGACCTGTTTTGTAGAGGTCTCCAATGGTTTTAGCCATGGCATTGCTTTGGGCCAACAACTGTTCCACTTGGGTTTGTACCGAACGTTTTTCTTCGTCGGTTTTAAGAATATCCTGTATGGCTTCAGACCTGTCAACGCCTCTTTTTGAGAGCCTTTCTATGATCTCTTGCGTATTGTTTCTGATGGCTTGTAGTGTCAGCATGCTTATTGATTACCCTTGTTTATCTTTATTTCTATTTTGTTGTTGGTTATTGTTCGGATGAGGTCGTCTGTGCTGATTTGGCTTTGGCCCTGAGCCTTGTGGGCCTTTGCCATCGTTAGGTCGGTTAGACGGTCCTTTGTGTTTCTGATACGGTTTCTTCTTACCGTTGTTATTGGCTTTTTTGTCAAGACGCGTAATGTCGTCACTGGCTAAATCAGCAGCAATGTAAGGGGCGGTAAACCCATCTGCATCCATTTTAGGTTCAACTTGTTCACCCACCAATTCTGGCGCTTTCTGCCCTTTGGCGTTCATTTCTATGTAGCTGTTTATGGTATCAAGCGGCATACAAATCCAACTGTGTTTGTCTTCGTACACAAACCAAGTTAAACGCTTCAATATGTCGGTTTTGACCATAATGGCTGTACCCACTTCTGTATCTACCTTAACCGTTTTACCTTTAGGGAAAGTGTCTAATGCTTCCATATAGGTATCAAGTTCATAGTTTAAACAACATTTGAGTTTGCCACATTGACCAGACAACTTCAACATGTTAATGGATAAATTTTGATAACGCGCCGCAGAGGTATTAACCAATTTATAATCGGTTAACCAAGTAGAGCAACACAATTCACGACCACATGAACCTATGCCACCTAGTCTTGAGGCCTCCTCGCGGTAACCAATCTGACGCATTTCAATTCTCAGTTTGAATTCTTCAGCAAAGCGTTTGATGAGCTCTCTGAAATCCACGCGGCTTTCAGCTGTGTAAAAGAAAATCACTTTCTTGTTATCACCTTGGATTTCAATGTCACTGAGTTTCATTTCAAGCTTCATCATAAGGGCAATGGTTCTGGCTCTTTCAAGCACCTTAACCTCTCTTGATTTGGCTTCTAAATATTTCTCGTAGTCTTTTTCAGTGGCTTTTCTTACAATGTTCTTAATGCTTTCTGAATTTTCCTTGATGCCTTTCTTCTTGAGTTGCAAGCGCACCAATTCGCCAGCTATAGAGACTTGACCTACATCGTAGCCCATTTCGGATTCTAATACAACGGTGTCTCCTGTGTATAATTCCAATCCGTTGGCGTTTCTGAAAAATTCTTTACGACTGCCTTTGAAGCGGATTTCAACCACATCAAAAGGCACATAATGATCTGGCATAACCGTATGGCTTAGCCAATTGTATACATTTAATTTATTGCACCCACCACTGCTGCATCCGCCGTTGCTTTTACAACCAGCTGGAGAGCATCCGCCCTGAGTACCACAACTTCCACATCCCATTTTTGAGTTTTATTTAAGGTTTGTTTGCATGAGCCATGGCTGTTTGCAAACAATTTTTGAGCCTCAAAGATACGTTAATTAAGATTAATTTTACACTGCCATTGCGGTCTATTTCAAAGATGGCTTTATTAAAGGTTTCGTATAGGGCTTGAATATTGCTTTGATTGACCCATTTTGATAGCTTTGACACAAATTCTTTTTCGGCTGAATTGAGTTGTAGTTTATCTGAATTTTGTGCCATTAATAAACAGGCTCTGAAAAGTTGAATGCCATACAACAAAAAGAGCTTTATGCCCTCTTTGCCTTTTTCCGAGAATTTGTCCATATCGCCAATCACTTTAGTCATATTGCCTTGATAGCAGTCTAAGACCCATTGTCTGAAGTCTTCAAACTGAGGGTTGTCTAATTCTGAGGCGAGTTCTATGGCTTTACTGAGGTTGCCTTCTGCCATGAGCGCAGCATTCTTTGCAATGTCTGAGGCTATGGCTTTTTGCTCTACTAAAAAACTTTCGATTTCGGGGTAAGTATAGCTTGGAATTCTGGTGTATTGAGTTCTCGAAATAATGGTACTCAATATGGCTTCTTGATTGTCTGTAACCAACAAGAACAAGGTGTTTTGAGGGGGTTCTTCTAATAATTTTAACAGTACATTCCCTTCTTTACCTAAGTATTCTGGCAACCACATGACCAACACTTTGTAGCTTGACTCATAAGGCCTCAAGGCTAATTTCTTGATGATGTTTCGACACTCCTTGATGGGAATATTGGGCTTTTTATTGTCTGCTTTTAAATAAGCAAACCATTGCCCTAAAGACAACTGTGGGTTGGCAATAAAGGCGGCCCTGAAGTCTTGTATAAAGTCATCGCAAATGGCGTCTGCTCCAAAGATGGGAAACGAAAAATGCAAATCAGGGTGAATGAGTTGTTGGTATTTTATACAAGATGGACATTGACCACAACTGTCTGTATCAGTAGGCTGAGCACAAGACAAATACTGAGCATAGGCTGTTGCCATTGCCAAGGCGGAATTACCCTCCTTTCCTACTAAGAGCTGTGCATGTGGCACCCGCCCTTGTCGAATAGAGGAAGTCCAATTGGCTTTTATGGCACTGTGACCTAAAATCTCCGAAAATTTCACAGTTACAAAAGTATTTATTTTTCACTCACTTCTGTCAGTTGTGATTAACTTATTAAAAAGTTCATCACCAATCTGTGGGGTCCTTGAGTGATAAGACCATTTGAGAGAGCGGACATTGTTCTGCTGTTGATTTTAAATACTTATCGAAAGGACATTTAACAATGGCTTTAACATAGACTGCTTGGCCCTGAATACTGAGACCATTCATGAAGAATTGATACTCCGTAACGTCTGTATAAACTGGCTTATTTTTCGAATTGAATTTGGTTTCAGAATAGGAATAGAGGTTGGTGGCGGGTAATCGACCTTTGTATTGTTTTAGGACAGGTAGCCACAGGTCTTTGTTTTGAAATTCGGCTGGCAATGTTTTATCAATAGTCAAGGTAGCTGCACTTAATTGCTTTTGTATGAATTGGTAAAATTGTTTGGTATAGGGCGAGTTGTCTTCTATCAAAGCTTCACGGAATAATTGACTGGATTGATTGTCCGCAAAGAGTTTGAATCTGAAGGCTAATTCTGGATGAGAAAAATAGAGTTGACGGCAATGTTTGGGCACTTTAACTGTGACCTTATTGACACCCATTCCGAGAGGAATATCTGTGGGATTATACCAGGCATCAGAGTCATTGAATTCACATTTTAGACTGATAGGTTTTTTACTGTAGACGTAAAACGTCATAATGCTGTCAGATAAATAATGAACTGTTGATTTAGGCCCTAGATATTGCAATTGTTGTGAGCGTTGAAACCTAATAGGTGAATTGACATAATCTAAAATAGAGGCCTCTCTTAAATTGGTAAATTTGAACGCAGGTTCAGAAGGCATATGATCATATAAAAAATCAAGGGGTTGGCTTAAAAAATAATCAGATTGACCATTCACTGAGTTACTCACACCACCAATAGGATCGAGCCAAGTAACATCGAGTAAACGCCATTGGCCTTTGACTTTAACAATGTTCCATGCGTGGTTGGTTTTAACCTGATCATAAACCCTGTTTCCCATTAAGTTATCAGCGTAACCACTGATGGTCAAGCAAGGCAAATTGATGCCCAAGCACATTTCAGTCATAAAATCAGCATACCCTTGACAGCGCGTTGCCTTAGCTGTTAACAAAGATTCTGGATCAACAGGCCCATTTAAATCGTAATGAAAGTTCCTGACTATCCAGTTGGCCAATGCCATTACTTTTAAAGAATCTGAATTGAAGTTTTGGGTTAGAGATTTAGCAAGTTGATAGATTTTTATTTTACCGGGCGTAATGGTATTGTATTCCCTTCTGTTGTCTAATTCTTGACGGTACATAGTATCCGCCTGAGCATTGGCTTTTTTGACATAAACAGGGTCATAGTATTGCACCTTATTGTACCAAGAATCATTACTGGGCAACAATTGAACTGTGAAGTTGTTGTTTTGAACGAGGGTGATTTGTGTCGTTGGCAGATTAGTCTTGCCAGTGTTGGACTTAGCTTTAGTTTGACGAAGGGTTTTGAGCAAAGAGTCATTACTGGGTAGCGTCTTTAGGAGGACAGTCCCCATATCATCCGTAATGGATTGACCTTGCAGATAGCAATTCAACCCAGATAAATCGTGCGCACAACCTATAACGGCATCTGATTGCAGCTTTAAAGCTTGGTGTCGTTTAGAACAGGTATAAGTGCCACTGTCTTTTTTATAGCCTTGAGGTTTTTGAATGAAGTAGGCATACGTTTGATTAGGGTACAAAACCAATACACTGGCATTGTTCTTTTTGTTGCGAATGAAATACTGAACTGACTGGGCTGAGGCCATAACAGCTCCCAAAGTCAAAACCAACAAAATTAAAACCCGCTTGATTAACATTATACCTTCCCTCCTTATCATGCAACGCTGAATACTTAAATTTTATTATCTGACATTAATTCCAAAATCTATTCAAAGATGAACAAAAAAACTTGTTAGATTTGTAACTATGTGTAATAAGCTTTTCCACTTTATTGTTTTTTGCTTCCTAACTGGGTTGAGCATCCAAGATATTCAGGCCAAAAAGAAGCCAATAAAAACACCTGAGCCCAAAACAATTGAATGGGCAGAATCTAATGCAACGGTTATTAAATTCAGAAATGGAGACACTCTAATTTTCGCAGCAAGTGAAGCCGCATGGGTTCAAGCTTGCTCAAATAAACAAGCTGCCTATTGCATTTACGAGAACAATGATAGCATTGGCAGAACGATAGGTTATCTGTACAACTGGTATGCGATTACTGATACTAGATCTTTAGCTCCTAAAGGTTGGAAAATACCCAATGAGCAAGATTGGAAAACATTTAAGAATCAAATCTACAACTCTGACAGCACAATAGTCATTGATTCGCTAATAGGTGAAATTGATGAAATTTACGCTAAAAACGGGTTAACAATTCAATATGGAGGCGACAGATCACATACAGGTGAGTTTAAAAACTTAGGCAGCCATATGGCTTGGTGGTCAATAGATGCCCCAACATACAACTCTTGGACAAATCATGGATTTGGCGGATATTCTGGTGTAGACACAGACGAAAACCAAGGTAAATGTGTTGGTCTTTACGTCCGCTTTATAAAAGATAAATAAACTCCGTAAACAAGATCGAAATAAATGTTTATTAGTGATGGGATTATTGCGTGATCCGCAAATAAGGTCCTGCAAAAAACCAAAGCAAAACACTTGCTTTGCTAACTTTTTATGCCCTTTATAAAACACTCAATGTCTGCGACACTTGAAGAAAAAACAGGGATTACTGCGTGATCCGCAATGAAGGTCCTGCAAAAGCATTAAAACAGTCTCGCTGCGCTGACTGTTGCTTTTTATGCCTCTTAAAAAACCCTCAAGGTCTTCGACGCTTGGTGTTGTTTTGGAGGCATAAAAAAAGCCTTTTCTTTCGAAAAGGCTTTAATGCTAGTGATCCCGAAGGGATTCGAACCCCTGACCCACAGATTAGAAATCTGTTGCTCTATCCAGCTGAGCTACGAGACCTTGTTTAAAAAAAAAGGCAGTCACAATTGATGCAAATTTGCAAACTGTCTACTGCCAATTGTTTAGTCGGGGTGGCAGGATTTGAACCTACGACCTTCTGCTCCCAAAGCAGACGCGATACCGGGCTACGCTACACCCCGAAAAAGGTTTTGTTTTTTAAGAACTGGGCTGCAAAGGTAAGATTATTTTTTTCTTTTGCAAACTTTTTTGCAACTAAACCACTGGCTGCGCATTGAAACGTTTGAATAAATACCTGTGCAATAAATAAAATGCATAGAAGTGAACAAGAATCGCTAACTCTAAACCCACAATATACCATGGCCATTCACCAATTACAAATGGATTGTCAGCATTAGGCTTTTGACAAAGAAACATGTAATTACCATCGCTTAAATGGTTAATTAGACCTATGATTGGAATACACAATTGAGTCAATAAAAACACCTTCCACCAGGCGTGTTTGGGCAATTCAATTTTTAAGACCAGTGTGCCATAAAAAGCAGCCAATATTACTGCTCCATGTGATAATCCATATGTAATTAACTCATAAGTACCCTGGCCATGTGTTAATTCAGGCGTAATAAAAGCATGAACAGCGCCTGCACTCCAAAAAACAAGTAATTCAAACAGCAATTGAGAACGTGTTAACAACATACCAATCGCTATGATTTCAGACATCGAACACAAATGAAAAGGCAGATTGTTTTGAATATCCCATGTCCCTTTCTGCAAATAATAAACGTGACTATACACACAATTTACTGCAACAATAACAGCCAAAATTTTTGCTATTAGCATTCGTTTTTCAGGGTGCTTGAAAGCATAGGTAGCTATAATTAATACTATTGCCGACGCTAATAAGCCTAAATTTAAAGTGAACCAATCTGCAGATCCTGGTTCTATTGCAAAGTGTAGATGATTTCTGTCCAAAATATTTTGGCAAAATAGCGATAAGTAGAACAAATCCAAGATTTATTCTCCAACATTGACATTTAAAATCTCTGAATTTTAATTTTGTTTTCTTGAATAAACGATTAATTTTGCATCCCCATAATTCGGTGAGGTGACTGAGAGGCCGAAAGTAGCAGTTTGCTAAACTGCCGTACGGGAAACTGTACCGAGGGTTCGAATCCCTCCCTCACCGCTTTAAGACATAAAAACAGCCCGCCAAGGGCTTTTTTTATGCACCAAATTTTCCTAGGAGGGATAAGAACTCGAGCAGAGGGTTCGAGCCGAGCTTGCGAGACCACGTTAG